>Ga0316628_100000009_pt1 | contig 198827 bp, 184 predicted proteins | sample OWC_Aug_M2_C1_D5_FD_207648 | JGI IMG/M metagenome (GOLD analysis project Ga0316628, IMG submission 207648) | Wetland soil microbial communities from Old Woman Creek delta, Ohio, United States - OWC_Aug_M2_C1_D5_C | ecosystem: Environmental > Terrestrial > Soil > Wetlands | place: USA: Ohio...
CAGTTACGATTGTGATCTTTTATACCGACATACTGTCAAATGCATATGACACGCAAATGAAAATCGGGTGGTTCCTATCCGTGACCGGCACTATAGCCACTTTTATCTCATTACTGTTAATTGGTCTTGGTCAGCGGTACAAATACGGCGGTAATTAAACTTTGAAGACTGACTAAAAATCAATAAATGAAGCTACATAAGGCCGATTTGAACCGGACGGAGCTCGCGCTCACACGCATTCATTTTCATAAAAAATGAATGATCGAAGGGATAGGTTTCATACGCAGTCGGTATAACGGCAGAGCCGTACTGCCTCATCGCACACGCTTGGTTGCGGCTAAAGCGATTAGTAGTTGCGGACTGAACACCTCGGCGAACCTTGGTGCGTACATCCCAACTCTATCAACGCCGTCAATTACGGCGGCTTTAAGATGCCTCTTTTTCCGGGTGGCTTCGTGCCTAGATGCGTTCAGCTCTTATCCTCTATCGCTTAGCTGCTCAGCATTGCCCTGTCGGACAACTGATAGACCAGCGACGACGATTCCCCGTTCCTCTCGTACTAGAGGAACCTTCCGGTCAGGCATCAAGACACTTCCAGCAAAAAGCAACAAACCTGTCTCACGACGGTCTGAACCCAGTTCACGATCCCTTTTAATGGGCGAACAACCCCACCCTTGGCAGCTGCTGCACCGCCAGGATAGGGAGAACCGACAGCGAAGTAGCAAGCCTCCAGGTCGATATGAACTCTTGCTGGAGACGACTCAGTTATCCCCGGGGTAACTTCTCTGTAATCACTGGCCCCCATTTGTGAGGCACAGTGGTTCGCTAGGCCCTACTTTCGTATCGTGAATCATTGTTGGGCTGATTCACGTCAAGCCAGCTTTTGCCCTTGCACTCTTCGGTAGATTTCTGACCTACCTGAGCTGACCTTTGGGCGCCCTTGTTACCTTTTTGAGGGCGTGGCGCCCCACCCAAACTGCCTATCTACGGGTGTCCATTCGTAAATGTAAGTAATATAGGTTCGAAAGGGCAGTGTTTCATTTTTGACTCGAAACTTACCTAGCGGTAAGCTCTGGTAACGTCTCCTGCCTACGCTACACATCCAAGCCCATACCACAACCGCAGACTGCAGTAAAGCTCCACGGGGTCTTCGCTTTCAGCTGGAAGATAATGGATTTCACGCCATTAGATCGGTTTCACCGGCTTCAAGGCGGGGACAGTGGCGCCCTCGTTGGACCTTCATGCAAGTCGCCAATTAAGCGACAAGGTATTACGCTCACACCTGTTGCTTTGCATGACCTTCGATTTCTCGAAGGCGGACCACGATTTCGCGTGATCTCCTCATGTCGCCATGAGGGTCGGACTGTATCTTCACTGCTGTTTTCAGTGTTTGGCTTACAGTCTCTGAGGATTCTGAGTTCGGTCTCAGTCTTTCCTGCTGATTACCTGCACCCATTGCATTTTCACTTAGTATCGATTATACCAAGTAGCATGGGATACACAGGCGTCCCAGCATATAGCCAAATTTTACTAAGGCAACGTTTGTCACCTTAAGAGGGTCAGAGTTACCCCCGCCGTTTAACGGTCCTTCTTCTCCTTGAACAGAGCTTTCAGATACCGCCACTGGGCAGGTTTCAGCCACAATACACAACCTTTCGATCTTGCTGTGACCTATGTTTTGGTTAAACAGTCGGAGCGCCCTAGTCACTGCGACCAGACACCTTCGTATCTGGCACTCCTTATCCCGAAGTTACGGAGCTAATTTGCCGAGTTCCCTCGCCTCGATTACGCCGACACGCCTTAGACTTCTCATCTAGGGGCACCTGTTTCGGTTCTAGGTACGGACACCACAGCTGTAAACATGATCCTTTTCACTGGCACAAGGAGTTATCTGAAGGGGGCTTTCGCCCTCCCACTCATGCTTTCGCCGACTTCTCGCCATTACGGCTCTCCATCGGCCTAGACACTTGGACAAGCAGACGAGCCTGCTCAGACTATCCCCATGCGTCAGACACATGCGCAAAAACTGCGGTGGTGCAGGAATATTAACCTGCTTCCCTTTCGGTGGTCTCGATTAAGGAACACCTTAGGATCGACTTACCCTCGACTGATGAACATTGTCGAGGAACCCGGGCCCCTGCGGCGGAGCGGATTCTCACCGCTCTTTGCTGCTACTCCCACCAGGATCCTCATTTGGACGCGATCCACTCGATCTCACGACCGAGCTTCTGCTCGCGCCCGACGCCCCCCTACTAGATCACCTTTCGGTGCTCCTAGGTATCGGTGGTTGGCTTAGCCCCGTCCATTTTCAGGGCCGACAATCTCGACTGGTGAGCTGTTACGCTTTCTTTAAACGGTGGCTGCTTCTAAGCCCACATCCCAGTTGTTTCTGACTGCCGACTCCTTTTAGCCGTTCACACTTAGCCAACACTTAGGGACCTTAACCTAAGTTCCGGTTGTTCCCGTTTCGCGAGTGGAGCTTACCCCTCACGCGCTCACTCCCAGAGTCTACGACGACAACAGGTTCGGAGTTTGACAGGGAACCGAGGGATTTCTCCCCCTAAGCCCCCAATCGGTCGCTCTACCCCATCGTCCGTCTCGTCTGAGATCTACCTGCGAGTAGTTTCGGGGGGAACCAGCTATACCGCGTCTCGATTGGACTTTCACCACTATACGCAGCTCATCCGAGCGATTTGCACCTCAGCACCGGTTCGGTCCTCCACCCATGTTTCCATGGGCTTCAACCTGGCCACGCATAGATCGACGCGCTTCGGGTATCTCGCCGATGACTACAGACGAGCACATCTAGTCCCTCATCCTTGCGGATTGCGGACGTTTCGGTTTCCCTTCGGCTTCGTGGATGATCCACTTAACCTCGCCATCAGTTTGAACTCCCTGGCCCGTTATTCAAAACGGATAATAGAATACTGGTCCATCCTTACGGACTTCGTTCCTTTCATACTCTATAAGATTATAACCGTCTGGTTTCAGGCACTTTTGACCTCCCGCAAAGGGTACTTTTCAGCTTTCGTTCACACTACTACTGCGCTATCGGACTCGAGTAATATTTAGGGTTGGAAGCAAATGGCTCCCAAATTCACGCGCAATATCCGGTGCACGCTACTCAAGAACTCCCGGAATCTTCCTTCCGCTTCACCTCTAAAGGACTTTAACCCACTTCGGTACGCTGTTCCAAGCGACTTCGAGTTGGGCGGTTAGGAAGTACCCAGGGTCTTCAACACCACATCTCCGACCGATTACTCGGCAGGATTCAGTTTGCCCTGTGCTGTGTTCGGTCGCCCTTACTAGCAGCATCTCGATTGATTTCTCTTCCTGGGGGTAATAAGATGTTTCACTTCCCCCCGTTCCCGATCCTCACGGATCACTCCGAAGAGTAAGAAGTCTCATTCGGCCATCGTCGGTTCACAGGCTCCTTGCGCCTACCCGACGCATATCGCAGCTTGGCACGGCCTTCTTCAGTTCTCGAACCGAGCCATTCCCCAAACGGTGTAGCTAGCCGCAGGCGTGTACGACTCCGCACACGTCCCGATCTGCGTATGATTGGTATTCATCGACAACGGCGAGCCCTTCGTCCCGCTATGTCTCTACCCTTCCCCGGACACACGGCGTCGTTTTGGCGTATACGGGTGCACCTGAAACAAACTTCCCCCTCAAAGGGATGAATAACTACGTTTTCACCCCTATTTAGGAATATTGCCCTGAGGAGGTTTGTATTGTCGCCAGCCCATATTCGGGCTGAGTAGTCCGCCAATAACCGATTTTGTATAAAAGGTTAACTGAATGCTGTTGCGGAAGCTAGCTCGCGACTTGACTCCCCCTCCACACGAAAGAATGGTTTACGAAAACCCCTTGATTCGCTCTTGAAAGTCACCGTCTGGCAACCCCCAGGGACTCCGTCTGCGACATTGTGAATCGGAAGTGCGAGGGGCCGGATTTGAACCGACGGACCACTGCTGGAACAGATCTTGAGTCTGTCGCCTTTGGACCCTGGTTGAGCCAGGTTTGACCAGGCTTAGCTACCCTCGCAGCATCTCACGGATGGAGTGGGACGATAAATAATTCTTCCAAGGACGGAGGGATATTTCTTGTTCCGAATGAGGGGAATCGGAATGAGCGAAGCGATAATGCGAATGTCGATTTTTTCCAGATGGAGGTTTAGCAGAATTGAAAAAAATACAAGTGAGCGGCATGCAATCGGAAGTTAAAAAATTGCTCACTGGCAATAATGAATTGTCTTAGACAAACATTTAATAACAATGAAGGATACAAGGACAATTGCGTGTTGAAAAGACACGCATCAAAAAGGAGGGGCATCACTAACACACCTCGCCATTTCCTCCAGAATTCGAACCACCCACATAGTTTTTCGAAAAGGAGGTGTTTATGAGGCCTCTCCACCCAAAATGGGAGAAATTTATCAGACAGAACCCGGCATCTGGCCGTGCTGACAGAGCGCCCAACTCGTGGCAACGGCAGGACACTATTTGTCTCATCGAGTATAGACGATGATCTCGCCGTCCAGAATCAGTGCGGAATGCTCCGATTGCGAGACCATGCTACCGGCTTTTTCGGCGAGTATCGAGTAGCTCCGGACATTGCCGTGTCTCCAGTGCTTGCGAATCAACGCATCGTAATCCTTTGCAAGACCGGAACACCATCTGCTTGCGAATGGGAGATGGTCGAACTCCCTGACAACGGACTCGAGGAACTTGTTCGCTGCCTCATCGGAAAGCTTCCGGTCACCGACCGCGTGGTAGATGTTGCCAGCCTTGTTGCCATTGACAGACCCTTTTCCATCGGTGGCAAAGGGTTCTATTGCGACGACCGTGCCTGTGCTGAGTTTGGTTTTTTCCCCGGTGGCGATGTTCGGAACAGTCACGCCGGCGTGCAGGAGATTCCTTTCCATGCTGTGGCCCGTGAGGTTCTTTATCGGATTGTACCCTTTGCTCTCGATGACCGTCTCGATGGCCGAGCCGAGGGAAGATACGCCGACCCCCGGGGCGAGCATCTCCAATGCGCAATCCAGCGCGTCCTTGGAAGCTTTGATCAGATCTGCCCAATTCGAGGTGGTCACTTCGACTGTTATCGCGGTGTCTGCGATTCGTCCGTTCACGTGGACGCCGACATCCAGCTTTACCAAGTCGCCTTTGGAGAACTGCAATGCGTCATTCTCGGAAGGGGTGTAGTGGGCGGCCAAATTGTTGATGCAAATATTGATCGGGAAGGCACACTTCGCGCCGCTGTCTCGAATGAATTTCTCGACCTTGCTAGCTACCTCGATCGCTCGAACGCCCTCCTTCGTGGAGGATCGGGCGACAGCTAACGCTTCCTTAGCTATCTTCCCTGCAAGTCGGTAGTCTCTAACCGCCTCAGCGTCCTGTGAGGGCATTGGCGATTTCCTCCTTCGTGATTACCCCTGCCCTAACGACTTCGACGTCTCCCTCTGACACATCCACTATCGTGGAAGGCGCTGAGAGCCTCGTCTTTCCGCAGTCGATGTAGAGGTCGACCGCGCTCCCCAGGTCCTTCTTGGCCATCTCGATTGAGGTCGGATCCGGTTTAGAGTGAAGGTTCGCGCTGGTCGAGGTGACCGGGCCAACCCTTTTGATGAACCGCAGGGCGAACGGGTGGTCTGGAATCCTCAAACCGACCTGGCTGTCCCCGGAGGTCAACAGGTCCGAGATCGACGGCTTCTTGGTGAGGAGTATGGTGAGCGGGCCTGGCAGGAACCGCGATATGAGCTTTCGGGCCGAATCGTTCAGCACTGCGACGCTCTCCATCATCCTGACATCGGATACCGCAATGGAGAGAGGCATGTCGAAAGGCCTGTTCTTGGAGAGGAAGACCTTCTTCACCGCCGAATCGTTGAATGGGTCGGCAGCGAGGCCGTAAAGCGTGTCGGTCGGATATACTGCCAGACCACCGGATTTGATGATCTTTGCAATGTTCTCCAGATCCGCCCCGTCGAGCGCACATTCCTTGCAACCCTTGGTTCTCTTGGAACAAGATAGTGTCTTCATAGGATTCCGCTCCTAACCAGCTCTAGTGACATGGAGATATGTTCTGAGCCTCGGCCGAGGACCACCCTGCCGTGCCCCGGATAAAGGTTTTCCACGCCCAGCTCCGAGATCCGCTCGATGGACCTCCTAAGCTCTCCGATGTCGCCCGTGGGAAGATCGTATCTGCCTATGCCACCGTCCGCGAACACCGTGTCGCCGACAATCAGGGATTTGCCGTGTTTCTCCCAAAGCCCGATGCTGCCCTCTGAATGGCCGGGCAGATGCATGACTTCGAACTCCGCGGAACCGGTGTCTATTGTCTCCCCTTCCCCGACGGGAGACCAATCGAACTTCTTAATGGATTCGTTTGAGAAACAGGCCCTTGCGACCGTCATGTCGCCGGAGGAAATCCTCCGCCCCTCGAGCGGATGGACCAGTATATCGGCGTGGGTCAGCTCCTTCATCCTCGCCGCCCCGCCGGCATGGTCGTAATGCGTATGGGTCATCAGTACTTGCTTCACCTTATCCAGTCCGCCCTCTTTGGAAATGGCCTTCGCCAGACTGTCGGTGTTGCTCCCCGTCCCGACATCCACGAGCAACCAGGCGCGGTCTTTGATCAGGAACGAATTGCATTCGTACCCCGCTCCTTGGAAAGTCTGGATTTCCATCTGGGAGGATATGAGAAGGAATGCCTGTCAAATAAATTTCTATCGTACAATGCTATGATGTCAAAGAGTAGCACGCATCCGCCAGAGGAAGCGCCGTCGGCCGCATCGCTATTTCTTGAAGGAGTCGATGAGCTTCTTGCGTTCCTCGTAGTTTACGCGGGCGACCGTTTCGCTGAGCATCAGCTCCTCCGCTTTGGTGAGCCGGTTCAAGCCGTCCAGAACGGAAGCGTAGTTCGGGTTCCTTATGTCGATCCCGGCCTCGTCGAACTGGTGGTGCACGATCAGCATGGCCTTCTCGAGGTCCCCGTACTGGGCGCTGAAGTCCTGTATGATGAAATCGACGGCCTCTGCAAGGCTCGAGGGGGTCTTCACCTTCTCCTTCCGTGAGGAGGCCACTATGTCGGAAACGAGCATCTCGCCGACGGTTCGGAAGACGAGCTCGATGTTCTCGCCGGTCTTCGCCGAGCAGAGGAACACGGGAGCCCCCCTTTTCGCGCTGGCGCTCTCGATCATCTTGGAGGACGGGCTCTCCTTGCCGACGAGGTCGAGCTTGTTGCCGACAAAGACCAGGGGGAGGTCGCCGCCGAGCCTGACCGATTCCTCGAGCCAGAAGTCGTTGAGCGAGGTGATTGTCTCGGGGCGGCTCAGGTCCGCGACTGCTATGATGCCGTGCGCCCCGGTCATGCTGGCTGTGCGTATCTTAGAATACTCTTTCTGCCCCAGTATGTCCCATAGCATCATCCTGAGGTTGATGATGAGATTTGGATAGACGAGCTGGATGTCCTTCCTGTAGACCTTCGTCCCGATGGTCGCCACATACTTGTCGTCGAATTTCTCGATGACGTAGCGTGCGACCATCGAAGTCTTGCCGACGCCTCCGTCCCCCAGGAGGACGACCTTCTTGAGAATCTCCTTTAGCTCCATTGGTGAAAGGAGAAAAGAGGGAATCATACTTCACACTTGCGATTGACGCTTTATTGCGGCATCCAGAGATGATTCTGCCACGAAAGAATAGTTATATCGCCAAACTCAATCGCATGGCGGGGCAGACCGTACATGAACCTCCTTGAGTTTGAGGGGAAGCGACTCTTCATCGACTACGGGATCCCAATCCCTGAGGGCGTTCTATCGAGGGGTGGTCTCTCCCAGCTCCCGTTTGGATATCCCGCAGTGGTCAAGGCCCAGGTCCCGGTCGGGGGGAGGGGCAAGGCAGGCGGGGTCAGGACTGTGAACAGCGGGGCGGAGCTGGAGGCGGCATTGGGTGGGATCATAGGGATGAGCATAGGCGGGCATAGGGTGGAGGAGGCCCTGATCGAGAGGATGGTCGAAGGCGGCGGGGAACTCTATGTCAGCGTTTCTGTTGACAGATCGAAGGGGCGGCCGCTGCTGATGGTGAGCGACGCCGGGGGGATGGACATCGAAAGCGTCCCAGAAGGCCGGATTCTCAAGGAATGGATAGACCCCTGGGTCGGCCTCCGGCCTTTTGCTCTTAGGAACCTGATCGCCGGCCTGGGGATAGACAGCGGATCCTCCGGACAGTTCAAAGCGATACTCCAGGGGGTATGGCATCTGTTCCAGGACATGGACGCCGAGCTCGTTGAAATAAATCCTCTGATTGTCACAAAGGAAGGGAGACTCGTCGCGGCGGACTCGAAGGTAGTGATAGACGATGATGCGCTTTTCAGGCACGAGGAGCTCAAGAAGTCCGCAGGCGAGATGACCGAACTGGAGCGCAAGGCAAGGGATGCGGGCATTTCGTTCGTCCAGCTCGGCGGGGACATAGGGGTCATTGCCAACGGTGCCGGGCTGACCATGGCCACCCTCGATATCCTGGCCGCGCGCGGTGGAAAAGGAGGGGCGTTCCTCGACCTCGGCGGGACAGACGACCCGGAGCAGGTGAGGCGGGCGTTCCTGCTCATGAAGGAGGTCAAGCCGAAGGCCGTTCTGATAAACATATTTGGCGGGATCACGAAATGCGACACCGTGGCCCAGGGATTGCTCCAGGCGCTTGGCGATGGGAGCACGGACATTCCGATTGTTGCGAGGATCAAAGGGGTCAACGAGGAGAAAGCCGTGGAGATGCTGAAGGGCTCCGGGATCAAGCCGATGCTGTCGCTCGATGAGGCGATCAAAGCGGTAGTCAACATCTCATCGGGGGCGTGAACCGGTTGTCGATATTGATTGATGAGAAATCGAAGGTCCTCATCCAAGGCATCACGGGCCACCAGGGAACGTTCCATTCGCAGAAGATGATCGAGTTCGGCACCAAAGTGGTCGCCGGAGTGACCCCTGGGAAAGGCGGGCAGACTGTAAATGGGATCCCGGTTTTCGATTCTGTCAGGGCGGCCGTCGAGGAGACCGGCGCCGAGGTTTCTGGGATCTTCGTCCCCGCTCCTTTCGCACTGGACGCGGCGATTGAGGCGATGGATGCTGGCATAACCTCTCTGGTCGTAATCACAGAGCACATCCCCGTGCAGGATGCGATGAGGATTGTTTCTCTGGCCGACAGATCGGGCGTCAGGGTCATCGGACCGAACACCCCCGGGATTGCTTCTCCCGGCAAAGCCAAGCTCGGCATCATACCGAACCACATCTTGAAGAAAGGAGATGTCGGAGTCGTCTCGAGGAGCGGCACCCTGACCTATGAGATCGTGGACCTGCTCAGCCGCGCGGGCATAGGCCAGTCGACCTGCATCGGGATAGGAGGGGACAGGGTCAGCGGGACCGACTTCGTCGAAGTGCTCGAGCTGTTCAAGAAGGACAAGCAGACCAAGCGGGTCGTTCTGATTGGCGAGATAGGGGGCTCGGCCGAGGAGGAGGCGGCGGAATTCATCTCCAAGGGATTCACAAAGCCGGTGACCGCGTACATCGCAGGAAAAAGCGCCCCGCAAGGCAAGAGGATGGGGCACGCGGGTGCGATAGTGTCCAGAGGGACCGGGACGGCGGAAGGGAAGATCAAAGCCTTGAAGGCCGCCGGAGCCGAGGTCGCGGGCACCGCAGTCGACATCGTGCGGCTTGTAAAACGCGGATAGATCGGCCAGCCTTCATTTGCTGCGCAGATGCTTGATGCTGCATTTCCCTTGATCGCATTCGACGACCGTCATCTTCCCGAGGGACGGTTTGAGGGGATCGAGCTCGCGAAATTCGACCTTTGTCATCATGCTTACAATGACCATCAGCACGAAGTCGTCGGCAATGACGACGAGATTCCCCGTCCCGTAGTTGGCGAGCAGCTGGCGAACGAACGACTGGAGCCTCTTCCCGCTCCTCTTCATTTTGTCGCCCGAGGGAAATCTGAATCTGTGAGGGGATTTGACAAGCTTTGAAAGGGCATCCCCCTCATTCGTTTCGATCGCCTGCCACGTCTGCCCGCACCAGCGGCCGTAATTTATGTCCTTCAGATCTTTCTCGACCCGTACCGGGATGCTGTGCGTCCTCGCCACCAGCTCCGCGGTCTCCGATTCCCTCCTGTAGGGCCCGGAGAAGACCGCTTCAAGCACAATCGGTGCAAGGATTCCGGCGGCTCTGTCGGCATTCGACTTGCCGGCTCCGTTGAGTTCCGGATTATTGATGCCGAGCAGCTCTCCTTTCTTTGACAGGTCTGTGGCCCCTACCGGAACCAGATATATCGTCATCATGCTGGTTGACATGGAGGGATGCTGTGGTAATTCAAGATTTCCAATGTCCGCCTCCTCATGAATTGAAGAAGAAAATCATTACTGGCAGGAGCAGGAATCCCATCAGATGTATCCTCGGCGCCCCATGGAGGAGGGACCACGCGCCGAGCGAGAAGCATGAGAGCATAAGGAGGAGGCCCACCGGACCCGATGACCAGAGCACGACCGACGATATGAAGAGAAGGACGGCGGGCCTGACGAACTTGAACGATCTCCCCTGAGGATGGCAGAGTATCCTCCTCCCGAAGTACCTGCAGGACCAAATGCCGACGACCGCCGCGATGCACGCCGACCAGAAGAAGGACAGGATGACGACCGGAGGCTGAAGGGGGTCGAACCAGCCGAGGGCGCTGAAGGAGAAGTGATCGTTTATCGCCTCCAGGGTCCCGTTCCTCGCACGGAATATCGTCGCCATTGCGATGATCGATTGGAGCGAACCGCCGACGTTGGTCGCCGAATATGTCACGAGATACCGGTATGCCGATTCGATGGATCTGCCGTCCGCCTGTCTTCTCGGGCTCGCCAATGAGGCGGCGTATGCGTTGGTTATCCCCGGTATCCAGCCGACGAGAATGGAAGGGAGCATGCTCCGGAAGAGCGACCGCGGAAGGGACAACCTCGGCCTGCGCCCGGAGGTCTGCGGTGGACGCGGCCTATCGCCCCCCTCCGATGAGAACACGAGAGCTGGAACGGCGAAGAAGCCGGAGAAGGCGGGGAGCAGGAATGATGAGGGGTCGGCCGGCCAGGCATCCCCGAAGATTGAGAGCGCGAACTGGGTGGGGATCTGCAGGCTGAGGACGAAGAGCCCGATGGCGCCTGATGAGAGGAAGACCGCGGTCGACAGAATCACCTTCCTGCCGCTCCCGGATCTGGAGAGGACGAAGATCGATATCCCCAGCAGCAGGAGTCCCATCATAGGCTTCAGGGCGGCATAGAGGCCTACCGGCGAGCCCATCACAAGGCGGGTCGGTATGAATATCAATGCGGAGAGCCCGATCGATCCGATGCCGCCGATCACGGCCGCCTCGAGAACGAGATCCGCCCTGCCCAGGGCGTACAGCCGCTGCGACGGCAGCTGCACGACTATTGTGTCGTCGTTCGACACTCCGAGCATTGCGGTCGGGATTATCTCGGTAAGGGAATGCCCCATCAGCACCCCTACGAGGAAGGAGCCGAGAAGGACTGCCGGGGCGCTCAACTGACCGGACTGCCCGGCCCCATCAAGCATTGACGAGAAAGCGAAGAGTTGCGGGAAACCGGCCAATATGGCCGCGATCGTATTCGGGTGCAGACCTGGGACAAGGCCTGCCACGCCCCCGACGAGGGATCCCATGATTGCGAACAATGAACATAGGAACAGCAGAGACAGAAGGAAGCTCATCTGCCGAGATTCCCGCCTCTGCAGATGCGGACTTTTTCCCTACAGTTAGTCTATTATCCTCACGCCTTTGCTGTTGACATCTATCCTGACGAGCGTCTTGATCCTGATGCCGAGATCCTTTTCCAGTTTCTCCTTCCCCGTCCCCTTCTCGATTACCGCCAATATATCGACTATCTCCGCCCCTTGACCGCGGATTCCCTGGACGATCGCCCTCAGGGTGCCTCCCGTACTGACCACGCTGTCCACGACCGTGACGCGGTCGCCTTCGGAAATCCCGTTCATGTAGAATTGCGATTTCGAATAGCCCGTGATCTGTTCGAGCACGACCTCCCCGGGCAGGCCATATCGTTTCTTGCGGACGATCGTGTAGGGGATGCCGAATTCCAGCGAGAGCGGGACCGCGATGGGGATGCCCATGGATTCCGGCCCCATTATCAGATCGCAGTCGAAGTCCCCGACCGCCTTGAGCCCTTCCAAGACCTCGGACAGGATGGATGGGTCGACGCTCGGTATTCCGTCCGAAATGGGGTTCACGAAATAGTCATAGTCGCCCATCTTCACCACTGGCGAGCTGACCAGACTGTTCCTCAGCTTTTCGAGCCGCATCGCTCGCCAAGACAATTTGCTCTTATTTAAAATGCTCTCGAACAGGCCTGGATGGGGCTAGCCGAGCTTCATCCAGGTCCTTCCGGAGCGGCGGACCTTGCCCTCGGCCTCGAGATCCTTCATCGTGCCCCTGACGAGGTCTTCGTGGAGATCGATCTTGAAGTTCTCTTTGAAGGCTCTCCTGATCTCGTCCTCGGTCTTGCCCCCCGTGAAGGATTTGGGTATCAGGGTGCGGAGGTCCTCGTGCAGGTTCCAGGGGAAGATGAACCAGGTCCACTCCTCCTTGGGCACTTTGACGGAATAGAAGTTCGGCTCGATGCTGGAGTGCGTGATGTGCAGGAGGGTGGCGGTCTGGATATCCCTCGGCTTCAGGTCCTGCACGTGCGACAGAGCGAGCTTCAGGCTCTCCCCGCTGTCGGTGATGTCGTCGACGACCAGCACGCTCTCTCCCTCGATCTTCGCGTTCAATTCCTGTGTGAGAATGGCTTTGCCGTCCTGGTTCGCGGTGACCCCCCAGTGCTCTGTCTTCACCGCATAGAGCTTCTTGACGTGCAGATGGTCGCAAAGCAACCGTGCCGGCACCCATCCGCCCCTCGTCAGGCCGATTATGACGGTCGGCTTGCACTTGCAGTCCTGAATCTGTCTTGCCACGTCCAATGTCCATTTCGCCATCTCTTCGTAAGTGACGATCTTGCATGGGAAGCTGTCCGTATCTGCCATTCTCATCCACTCGGTCTTTGCTGTCGACCGCGGCTCCTCGGAGAACGATAAGGCTCCGCGACCTCTTCGCGACCTGGCAACAATATCCGATGCAATAAGGTTTCCCCATGCCTTTTTCGATTCGCAGGCGATTCCGGAGGTCGATGAGGAAGCGGTCATTCCCCCGCGACGTGCTGAACCGGCTGAAATGGGAGGAGGGGAAATCACTCCTCGATGCCGAGATAATCATAGTCCACAGGGGCGCTCCGGACAACCGGCTCCGCATCCCCGGGAAGGATGTCGTGTCCATAGGCCACATGTTCTTCGACACTCCCGACGCATCGATCCCTTTCCACCGCGTTCTGGAGATATGGCACCGCGGGGAGAAGATTTTCGACAAGCAGGAAATCAGAAAAACGAAAGGATGAAAGGGGTTTCTGCGGGCCGCGGCGTGGCCGGGTTCTCACTTCGGTGAGCCGCAGTTCGGGCAGTTGGTCATGAAGGCCGGGAACTGCACCCCGCAGTTCTTGCACTTCATCATCTGATACTTGTGCTCGGGCGATGCCGGCTGCGCCGGTTGAGGCTGGTAGTACGTCTGGGCCGGCTGCTGCTGCATCGGGGGCTGAGCGGGCTGCTGCTGGTATTGCGGAGGCTGGTACTGTGGGGCCTGCCCAGTTCCCTGAACTGGCACATATCCAGGCGTCTGCGGCGCCATCGCATCTGAGATCTTCATATAGCTGAGCAACAGCAACACGCCTGTGATTATGAATGCCACGAACCCGATTATCATGCATATGATCATGTTGTTCTTCGCCTCGTGGAACCTTCCATGGTCGATCTCGTCGATCACGGACTTCTTGACAAGGAGAAGCCCTACAAAGCCGGAAAGCGCTGCGAGTACGATTAGGAACGCCCCTCCGATAAAGTTCCACCACGCAAAATTGACTATTGCATAGATGAAATACAAAAACGCGCTCAACAGGAACAATATCTGCGCCCAATAGGCGAAAGTCCTTGCTTCTTGTGCATCGCGGGGAAGCCATGGCGGAGCCGCGCTTCCAGCCAATATGCCATTGATTACATCAGTCATTTTGTTTCTCCCTCCTGACCTATCTCAGCGCCGGTAGCCGGTTGCGCTGATGCATCTTACTTGGAACGAAGCATTGAACTCAGGCCATATAATTCTTTTGTGCATACACGCGCCGCCAGGGACGGCTGCCGATTAACGCGGGTGCAGAATGGTACGGGAGGTCGCAAAGCGGGGCTGCGCTTGTCCGCTTTATCATGGTTTCACAACATTAATTACGGTGTTCCATCATGCAAGGCTGTCATTGACACAGGGCACCGCTGGCGCCACACCTTAACGGGGCATTTGATGAAATACGAAGAGTACAAGGAGATATATTTTAGGCTGAAGAGCCCGAGCGACATCGAGAGGCTGGCGAAGAGCACTGGATTGGACAAGGAACTCCTGCTCGTGATGTACACCCAGAGGACGGTCAGGGACGCAACCAAGCGCTACCATATCGTCAAGAGCAAGATCCCGCAGATACTGAAAGCCTGGAGGAGCGGGGAGTCCGTAGTCTCGTTGGCCCGGGAACTGAACTTCCCGCCAATCCTACTCGCGATGCTGATCTTCCAGGCCGACAGGATGCCCCGAAAGACCTTCTGGAAGTACATAAGGGACCCGAGCACCTGCCAGAACGAACGCATCAGAAAGGAGATCCAGAAGATCAACGCGGCCGACATGATCTACTCCCCGAAGGGAATGGATATCCAGGAGAAGAGGGGGCAGTGGGGGGAGAAGCAGCTCTGCGAGTGGCTCGACATACACGGCCTGAAGTACAGGACAGAGGTTGAACTTCGGGGGAAATACCCCAAGACCCCGGACGCGCTGCTCGCAGAGCCCATCGAGCTCAACGGCGTCGTCGTGAATTGGATCGAATCCAAAGCTTCCTTCGGCGACGAGATCGAGCTCAAGAAGAATATCAGAAAGCAGCTGAAGCCCTATACGGAGCTCTTCGGCAACGGCGCGGTGGTCTACTGGTTCGGTTACATCGAGGGCATCGAACCGGTCGAGGGGATCACCCTGTTCGGCCGCGAGCTAGCCGAGATGAACCCGATATCCCCCGTCAGGAAGCACTGAACAATCTCTTTTTACCATGTGCGCGTATCCATACAGGCACCGGAGGACTGCATTTGTCGGGGCTAATCTCTGCGGCTGACATCGAGAAGTTCGGCTACTGCCCCCTGAGCTGGCGTTTGAGCTGGAAGGAGACCCCCAGCCTGGACGGCAACCTGGAGGACGGGCAGCTCAAGCACGACAACATAGCCCATTCCGTCTCCGAAGTGAAGAAGCTCGAGCGTAAAGCCATGACGATGGAGAAGACGGTCCTCTGGTGCGCGGTGATAGCGACGGTCGTGGCGTACTTCGGCATCGACCTGCTGCCCTTCGAAGGGGAGACGAGCATCTCGCAGATAATGGTCGTCATTTCGCTCATCTGGATACTCGCCGCCCTTTTCTTCCTCAGGACAGCGTTCAAGACGCCTGTCAAGGGGACGACGCTCCAGTACGAGAGGATAATACTCGTCTTCGCGCTCGTCGCCGTCATAATGGCGCTCAATGCGATGCTCTTCACGCTTGTGAGCGAGGATATCGCGGAGTTGCTGGAGGCGGCGGCGCTGGTCTGGCTCGTGGCCGCCTCCTTCTTCCTCCAGAGGTCGCTGGCATTCAGCCAGGCGGCTAGGAGCCTCAAGAAGGAGCTGCACATCAAAGGTGACATAGAGTATATCGACCTGGACGGGTCCAAGCTGCTCACATCGGAAAGATACGGCATATCCGGAAGGCCGGACTACGTCCTGCTCGTCGAGGGTTCGCCGATCCCCGTGGAGGAGAAGACAGGACGAGTGCCGAAGGGGCCGCTTTTCTCCCATATCCTGCAGGTGGCGACATACTGCCTCCTGCTCGAGGAGAAGACCGGGAAGAACGTCCCCTACGGCATACTGAAGTACGGCGCCTACCAGCATGTCATCGAGTTCGATGAGGCCCTCAAGAAGACACTGTTCCAGAAGATCCAGGAGATGAGGGAGATAGCCGACGGGAAGCCAGCGCACAGGAACCACAACCGGCCGAACAAATGCGCCGGGTGCTCGAGGAAGGAGATATGCCCTGAGAGGCTCGGGTGACATCCGCCCGCGTCACTCGACGGTCACGGTCTTCGCGATGTTCCTCGGCTTGTCGATCGGGCAGCCCCTCGCTATCGCGAGGTAGTATGCGAACAGTTGAAGGGCGACGATCATAGGCACCGGCGAGAAGAGAGGGTCGACCTTTGGGACGAGGAAAACGTCCTCGGCGTACTTGCACAGATCCTGGTCCCCCTCCGTGCCGATGGCCAGCACCGGAGAGTCCCTCGCGGTGACCTCCCTGACGTTGCCGAGCATCTTCTCGTATGTGTGGTCGGTCGCGCATATCGCCACGACGGGCGTATCTTTGCTCAGCAGGGCGAGCGGGCCGTGCTTCAGCTCCCCTGCGGGATACCCTTCTCCGTGGATGTAGGAGATCTCCTTCGTCTTCAGCGCCGCTTCGAGCGACGTCGGGAAATTGAGGTGGCGTCCTATGAAGAACATGGACTGCGCGTTCTTGTACTTCTTCGCGAGCGTTTCCAGAGCGGCGGCATCGTTCAGGACGCTCTGGACGATCCTTGGCAGGCTCCTCATGTCGGAAACGATCACCCTGCGCCGCTCGCTTGATATCGTGTTCTTGATCCCGCCCAGCTTGAGGCCGAGCAGGTACAGGGCTATCAGCTGGGTGATGAAGGTCTTGGTGGCTGCGACACCGATCTCCGGCCCGGCACGGGTATAGATCACGTAGTCCGCCTCCCTCGTGATCGCACTGCCCAGGACGTTGGTGATGGCGAGGGTCTTGCACCCCCTCTTCTTCGCCTCCCTCGCGGCGGCCAGCGTGTCGGCCGTCTCCCCGCTCTGGGTTATGCAGACAACGAGCGGCTTCGACTCCGTGACCGGGGAATAGCGGTATTCGGATGATATCTGGGTGGTCGTGGGTATCCTGCTCAGCTCCTCGATTATGTACTTTCCGACGAGCCCCGCGTGGTACGATGTGCCGCAACCTATGATCTTGATGCTGGTGAACTGGTCCCTGAGGAACGAATCGTCCTCCTGGCCTTCGAGCCTGCCAAGCAGCGACTCGTGAATCGCGCGAGGCTGCTCGAATATCTCCTTGAGCATGTAATGGGGGTATCCGCTCCTCTCGGCGTCCTCTATGCTCCAGCTGACTTTCTTGGCCTGCCTCTCGAACGTCTCTCCGTCGAGATTGAACAGCTCGACGGTGTTGGGGGTGATCCGCACGGCCTCCCTGTCCAGCATGTGGATGATCTCATTGGTGTATTTCAGAAGGGCGGTCAGGTCGCTGGCCACGAAATTCTCATCGTGCCCTACGCCCACCACGAGCGGGCTCTCGTTGCGGGCTGCGATGATTTCATCATGGCCTTTCTGCACCACGGCTATCGCAAAAGAGCCTTCGACCTGCTTCAATACCGACAGGACCTTGGATTTGAGGTCCGGACCGGAGGCGTCCTCCAGCATGTGGACGAGCACCTCTGAGTCCGTCTCCGATGTGAACTTGTGCCCCTTCTTGACCAGCTGCTCCTTCAGCTGCATGTAGTTGGTGAGGATGCCGTTGTGCACGAGGGCATACTCGCCCTTGCAGTCGGTGAACGGGTGAGCGTTCGCCGTGGTCGGTTTTCCGTGAGTCGCCCACCTGGTGTGAGCGATGCCGGTCGCCCCGGAAATCTTGTCGAGATGCGATTCGAGCACGGAGATCTCGCCGACCGACTTCCGGAGCTCCAGGCTCCCCTTGGAGACTATTGCGACCCCTGAGGAATCATAGCCCCTGTATTCGAGGCGCTTGATGCAGTCTAGGATTATCCCCTGCGCCTCGCGATTCCCTGTGAATCCAACAATGCCGCACAAATGTAACCACGTCCGCTCAACTGTGAATTGCCCCTGTCGGGACGTTCCTTGTGACCCTGCCTCCGCTCATGATCCTGCTCTTGGGTCCGATGATTGTTCCCGGTTCGATAGATACGCCGCTGCCCATCGCGCAGTCCTCGCCGACCAGGGTCCCGATGTTCGGCACCCTGTAGAACTCCTCCTCCAGGTTGACGAACGCATCGGCCGAGGATGCCATGAGGTGGGAGCGCACTTTGACGCCGTAGCCCAGCACGCTCTGGGACAGCATCGAATGCGAGCCGATCCCGCAGTCGCTCATTATCACGGAGTTGCGGATCACGGTGAACGGGTCAATCGTCACGTTGTCCCCGATGCTGGTGGATGAGAAGATGCTCACATTGGGGCCGATGTCGCACCCGGAGCCGATCGATATCGGCCCGTACAGCGTGGTCCCCGCCCGGATCGTCGTGCCCTTGCCCACCGAGACCTTCCCGTGGATGAGCACTCCGGCCTCTATGGTGCCGGCGGTCTGGATGGGAGCGTTTGCAAGGGCCGCGTGATTCACTTCGATTAGGTCCCAGGGATAAACGGCGTCGATCCAAAGCCCCTGGCAGAAGATCGGTTCGAGCTTGACCTCCTGGATGTACAGCTTGAGGGCGTGGCTCAGATTGTAGTCTCCCCCCTCGACGCACCTCTCGAGCACGTCGAAGAAGCTCGTTGGGAGCTTGTATGCCCCAGTGAGGACGATGTTGCTCGCTCCTTCGCCGCGCTTTTCCACGATGTCCGACATCCGGTTACGTTCGAGCAGGGCCACGCCGTATTTTGCCGGCATGTCGCTCTCGACGACCAGCGCCCCGTAGCCCGCTCCGATCGACAGCAGATCCGAGACCGATCGCCCGTCGATCAGGCTGTCGCCTGGCAAAGCAATGAAATCCTCATCGAGATGCTCCCTCGCCGCCAATAGCGCGTGGCCGTTCCCGAGCTGCTTGTCCTGGTTGACGTAGGTGATCTCGGCTCCGAAACTCGCGCCGTCGCCGAAATAGGACATGATCCGCTCCTTCCTGTAGCCGACGACGATCGTGATGTCGGTGATGTGGTTGAGGACCAGCGATCGGACCACGTAGTCCATGATGGACCTGTTGGCAACCGGGATCATGACCTTCGGCTCAGAGTAAGTGAACGGCCGCAATCTTTTTCCTTCGCCAGCTGCCAGTATTACTGCCTTCAATATCTCCACTCTCCGACAATCCTCGACCGGATCCCCGTCATATAGGACGCATATGATACGCCCCTATTCCTCGCTCCCCTCTTCCCTGAATTCGCCGTAGATGCTCTTGTTCCTGGCAACGCGCTTATCCGCGGTGACCTCCTCATAATATTCGCATTTGTACCAGTACGATGTGACAATGTCCCTCGCTGTGCAGTATGCGACCCTCGGACCGTAGCCCTCCTCCGGCCTGGGGTCCCAATTCATGCATTTCGGACAAAGCGGCTCGCCCTGCTCCGCGTTTTGCGCCATAGTCGGACTCCTGTGATTCCTTGGGATGGATGATAGGTCTGTGTATCCTATCTACTCTCTTATCTAATTTTTCTCCGATTCCAGCCGGAGTCCCGGCGGACTCGCGGACGGCCAGTCGTCGGAGAAGTGATTGCATAAAGGTAGCGGGGGGTCGATTTGAACGACCGGTCTTCAGGTTATGAGCCTGATGGGATTTCCAGACTACCCTACCCCGCTATTCGACGGTCTGAGGCGGACATCTGACCGATATTCCGTCCCATGATATAAGTGGATATAAAAGCTTTCGTGGACGGATTTCTGGGGGAGAAGTCGTCCCCTGGGAGAAATGCCTCAGAAAAACTTCCTTAGGCGCAGCAGATCGTCCATGGAGCTGTCCACGCGCAGCTTCTTGAGCGCCAGGGCTTTCATCACCCGCATCTCCCGCCTGTAGAGCGCGACGATGGTCGTCTCGTCGCTCTCGATCCTTATGTCCGGATCCTCTATGTGCCCTGAGCGGGGTTCGCTCGCCCTGCCGTCAGAAAGGGAGAAATGAAAACTCCTGCCGTCATCGAGCTTAAGGAGGATGGTCCGAGATATTCCGGCCAGCTCCGATTTCAGCTTCTCGTCGGTAGCTGCCTTGCCGTTGAACTTGGCGATTATCTCGGTCAGTATCTTCTCGATCATCTGCTCCCCCCTCAATACCGGTCGAGTTTCTTAATGGCTTTCAAGTTCACGAGGCGCGAGCTTGTGTCCCAGCTCTTCCTGGTATGCGGCGGCAGAGTGTCGTGACGCGCCAGCCATGATTCGATGAACCTGATGGTGACCGGGTCCGAAGCGTAACCGCTGCCGATCGGCTCCCCGATCTCCCCCTCGATCCTCCGGACTTCCGCGTCCCTCCTGACCTTCGCCAGAATGGAAGCCGCTGAGACGACCGGGTACGTGTCGTCCGCCTTGTGCTCGGAAACGATATTGATGGCGTGGACCCCCATCTCATCGCGAATATCCTTGGCGAAACGCTGTTCATCGACATCCGCTGCGTCGACGTAGGCTATCTCCGGGTCCAGGCTCTTGATTATCGAGGCGAAGACCTTGACCTCGAGCTGATTGAGGGTCATCTCCTCCCGCAGGATGTCGATTTCCGAGGCTGCGACTTCGATTATTTCGACGCGGCTGATCACGTTCTGAATCTTACCCGAGAGCTCTTCCCTCTTGGACCTGCTCAGCTTCTTTGAGTCCTTGACGCCGAGCTTGCGCAGGACTTCGTCCCCTTCTATCGAGACCCCGCATACCACGAGAGGCCCCATCACGGGGCCCCTGCCTGCCTCATCGACTCCGCATATCATGGCCAGCGGAAAGTGGCATTCGGCGATAATAATACTTGGGGATTGCATGCAGCGCGGTCGGAGGAAATGATTTTCAGCAAGTACACCGTTACTTCCCCCATGGCCGACCCAATCACAGGAGCCCTGATGTCGGGATTGTCGCATGAAGCCGTCCTCATCATATCCATCGTGGCACTTGCCATAGGGTTGTTCCTTGCATTCTTGGGCAGGTTGGTATGGAAGCCGCTGATGTCGATCATCGGTGGCTTCATCGGCGCGACCCTCGGCTTTGTAATCGGCCTAATGCTCGGAGGGGAGATAGTCGGACTGATTGTCGCCGTCATCGGAGGGATAATCGGGGCGAGATTGTTCGCCGCAATCGTGGAATTCGCGCTCGCGGCCCTCGCCGGCATCGTCGCTTTCGGACTTCTTGCGATCGGCACAGGCATACCAATCCTAGCGGCTGTCGCTGGCATAGTGGTCTTCGTCCTATGCTTCAAATTCAGGGACAAGGTCGTGGGCGTGCTGATGGCGGTTGTCGGCTCCCTGATCGCCGGGGTCGGCCTCATGGGATTGGATTTCGGATTGTATTTGTCAGCGATCGTCGCACTGGTGGTGATGATAGCAGGATCGGTCGTACAGACCTTCATAATAAAGGGCAAGAGGGCGCAGGGCCCGGCGCGCAGATGCCCGAGCTGCGGCAGCGCGATGGTCAATGACCGTGACACCAATCTATGGTACTGCCCGAACTGCGGCATGGGGGGCCTCCCCCCGTCGCCCTAAGAGAATGAGCGGGATTTCTTGGTAATTGGGTGAGGGTTTTTATCGAACCTGATTGATTGACGGCCGCATAGATATGAAGAACGCAGACTGCCAGAGCAAGAAAATAGCAAACAGCTTCATGCTTACCCGCGTCGGAATCACCGGGCTGAAGAAGCCAGCCAAGGTCGCGCGCAATGGGAGGCACGTTATGCTCGTCGCGACCATAGATGCGTTCGTCGACCTCCCTGCGACACAGAAAGGCTCCCATCTTTCCCGCAACGTCGAGGTGATAACGGAGATGATAGAGAGCTCTGTGGCCGACAGGGTCCCGTCCCTCGAGGAGCTGTGCGCGAACATCTGCGATCAGCTTTTGAAGAGGCACGAATACGCGTCATACGCCGAGGTGAACATTTCAGCAGATTACTTCCTGGAGAGGTTCACCCATAGCGGGAAGAAGACCCTCGAAGCATACAAATTGCTGGCCAGATCAACCGCGAGAAAGAACGGGGAACACAGGAGGATGATCGGCGTCGAGGTCACCGGCATGACGGCTTGCCCCTGCGCCATGGAAACTGCTTCCAGGATCCTCGAAAGGGAAGGGCGCAAGAGCAAGGACAAATGCGGTAGCCTTCCATTCATAACTCACAACCAGAGGAACCGCACCCAGCTACTGCTGGAGGTGCCGAAGAAAGCGGTGGTCGAGGCGGACGACCTCATTTCGATAGTGGATTCATCGATGAGCAGCCCGACCTATGGGATGCTGAAGAGAGAGGACGAGGCGAGGGTGGTCATTGACGCCCACATGAATCCCAAGTTCGTCGAGGATGTTGTGCGGGAGATACTGGCCAAGATACTCAAGAGATACAAGCACCTGCCGAACGACGTGCATGTGACGGTGAGAAGCGAATCGGAAGAATCCATACACAAGCACAACGCGTTCGCAGAAAGGGTGACCACCCTGGAAGAGCTCCGCGGAAAGCGATAGCACAGACGGTGAGACATTGGCGGCGAAGGTGAAGGCGATAGCGGTTGATATGGATGGGACTTTGACTGATAGCTCTAAGAGGGTCTCCTGCAAGGCGATCGAAGCGCTGAGGAGGCAGGTGGACAGCGGGGTCATCGTCATCATTGTCACCGGGAACGTGCTGCCGATAGCGTACGCGCTCAAGCAATACCTCGGTTTCAACGGCCCCGTGATAGCTGAGAACGGGGGCATCGTCAGCCACGGGGAGGACATTTGCTTCCTAGGTTCGAGGACTGAGCCGCAGAAGGCGTTCGAACAGCTGTGCAAGCACATGAAGGTGGAGAGGATCTTCAGCGACCGCTGGCGGGAGACCGAGGTCGCGCTCAAGCCGATCTACGACATCGAACAGGTGAGCAAGTTCGTCCGCGGGTTTGAAGTCAAGGTTTTCACAACCGGATGGGCGATACACATAACGCACAAGGATACGGACAAGGCGAACGGCCTGGCCTACGTCTGCAAGAACTGGCTTAAGATCAATATGGAGAAGGTAGCAGCGATAGGCGATTCCGACAATGACATAAACATGATATCGAACGCGGGGTTCGGCATCACGCTGTCCAATGGAAGCCAGAAATGCAAGGAGCGGGCGGACTTCGTCGCGTCGAAACCTCACGGGGACGGGGTTGTCGAGGCGCTGAGATGGCTCGGGCTTGAGCCCTAGAGGAGCTTCTTCGCGCTGGATTCCGACAGATCTATCGACTTCAGGAGATACTGGAGGGCCTTCTTCTTTATCATGTCCTCCTTCCTCTGGATTACCTCCTTCATCTTGTCGTCGAGGTCCTTCCCCTCTACGAATCCGCGCATGGACGCGGGCGCCCTGATCGCATATTCCACGCCGAATTCGGAGAAGTAGTAGCGGGCGTTCTCAGGGTCGTTCTCGGCGGCCTTGTTGTATGCGTTCTCCGCCTCATCGAACTTGCCCTGCTCCATCAGGTACACGGCGTAGCTGCTCCAGAACATTGGATTCTTGCTGTCCAGCTCGACGGACTTCTTATAGCAGGCGATTACCTCGTCTACCGATACGCTGGCATCCCCCATTGCGGCCTCCGCCTTGCCGTAATATGCTTCGGCCGAGTTTGGATTTGATTTGATGATCTTGGTGAACCTCTTCACGGCTCCGGGGAAGTCCCCGACCACCATCAGATTCTGCGCTTCCTCGATCTCCTTTGCGATGTCGGCCATCTGCTCACCGGTTTCTTGCGCCCTTATTTGCTTGCCGAGGTTCCATATTTCTGCCCCGTTTTAATCCTTTCCCCGTTAATCGTCAATGTGATAGAGCGCCATCGGGGGAATCTTATTTAGTCAGGCATCGATTTCATGGCAGAGAAGGCAGGTGAATTGATGTTCCCTGGAGGTCGCATGAACCCGCGTCAGATGAAGGCGATGATGAAGAGGATGGGGATATCCCAGGAAGACATCGCCGATGTCGAGGAGATATTGATCAAGACCAGGACGCAGGAGTATGTTTTCAAGGAGGCGCTGGTCAGCGTGATGACAGTGCAAGGGCAGAAGACTTTCCAGATCATCGGGGAGCCGGAGATCAAGAAGAGGGCGGCCGAGCCTGGCAAGAAAGCCGTGCAGAATGAGGACATCGCACTCATAATTGAACAAACCGGGGCGACGGAGGAGGAGGCGAAGGAGGCCCTGGAGGAATGCGGAGGTCAGCCTGCGGAAGCGATTCTCAAGATAATGTCTTCGAGATAGCTAGTAGATTTATTATAACAGTTCAAATCTGCCATCTAACGAAGAGGGATCCGTGGCATGAAGCTCGGAGATATGAAAGCTCAGTGCAGGAAGTGCGGCAAGGAATTGAGGGCGGACAGCAAGGACTCTGATTTCGTGACTTTCTATTGCATGCAGTGCGGGATCTACACTAACAAGCCAGTCGAAGACTTCAAAGACCCGCCAGCGGAGACCGCCGCTTGCCCCAAGCCCACGACGGACCAACAGCCCGGCAGCGGGTAAAAGGAATAAATACGGAATCGATTATCACTTCGAAATGCTGGGAGTTCCGGCACTCAATCATGCCCCGGTAGTGTAGTGGCCTATCATCCAAGCCTGTCGAGTTTGGGACTCGGGTCCGAATCCCGACCGGGGCGCTCAGATAGGTGGCAGGTCTGTTCTCACTCTCGACGCACATGTGTAGTTGAACCAGCGGGCGCATGCGAGAGGCTTTATCTGAGACCTCCGCGATGAGGAACCAGGAAGGCGGAATTGCATAGAGGTCTAGAATGAGAGTCTACATCACAATGACTGGGATGAGCCGCTGGGCCGTGATAAACAGCATATGGGCGGCTGTGAGGAACCATGAGTATGTCCCGGACAAGATCTACCTTTTCAAGACCGACCAGCGGGGGGACGACGCCGAGGTGATCATCGACTGCTTCAAGCAGCTGCTCGCCGAGTACGGGAAGAAGGATGTGCTGATAGAGGAGATCCCGATAGTCGAGGGGGATTTCGTTTCATCGAGCAGGAAGATGATGGACGTTCTGGAGAAGGAGAAGGCCAGCGGGAACGAGATCGCCATCGACATAACCCCTGGAAGGAGGGCGGTGATGACCTCGGCGCTCATGGCCGCGTGGAAGCATGAGATAGACCATATCTTCTACCTCTACCTTGACGACTTCAGGCGGCCGGACAACCCCTATCCGATGATACCGTTCACGTTCCAGCATTTCGTCGACCTCAAGAAGGAGGTGTGGAGCTGAGGGACCTAGTTCTGCGGAGGAGGGAGCTCAACATCCTGCTCAACCATTTTGACGAGCAGGAGCACCAGCACCTGTGGGTCCACTACCCGTTCTTCGACATGCAGCTATTCAGGATAGACCTGGAGAAGCCGTCCGTGTCCAACGTCGTCAGCCAAGAGGATTTCGAGACGGAGAGGATGAGGCGGAAGCCGTACGACAAGGATTACCTCGCCTCGAACCTGCCCTACTACAACGACCTCAGGAATTGCTTCCTGTCATCGCGCGTCGAAAGGTATGCGAACGAGAAGAAGGTCCTTTCCAGGCTCCAGGAGCTGCATGAGGAGATCAAGGACCCGAACAAGAGGCCCAGGCCGCTCTTCATAGCCCTCGACACGAACATATTCTATGCGAGGTTCCTCTCGAGGCACCTGCAGGTCTACAACGAGTTCGGAGTGCCGACACTGTGGGCGGAGGGGTTCAGGTACGCGGTATCGGAGATGGTGCAGCAGGAGATAGACTTCCAGATCATCGACAAGTTCAAGTCCGAGGACATAAGGGAGCTGAAGAAGAACCTGGCTGCGAACCACTATCTGGACGAGTTCTATAACGCCAGCGCGAGGAAGGCAAGGCTCGCGAAGATGGCGCTCGCCGAGATGGTGTACGCCTTCTCGGAGCTGCGCGCGGTGAGGATAAAGGGCAGCCTGCAGGGGGGCGACTACTCCAAGAACGACATCCAAATCGCCCAGTCATACAAGGAGTACAGCAGGAGGATGGACTACGACGTCCTGCTATTGACGGCCGACGAGGACATGATATACCACGCAAACAGCGCCGAGCTGATGGCGCTGCAGCTGATACTTGGAACCGGAATCGCGCCGCAGACCGAGGTCGACCCCTGGTCCCTCCAGGATCTGATATACGACTTGGCGGTGTCGTTCGGAGTGATAGAGTTCGCAGGCCTTCAGACCGCGGTGCTCGGCGAGTGGGGAGGCAAGTCCAGCGAGGATTACAACGACGAGAGGGTGAAGGTCAGGTTCAGCAACGACAAGGCGGCGTCGGAGATAGAGAGGGAGCTGAAGCTGAGCAGGAGCATCGCCGGTAAGATCACCGGGAGCGGGAAGGAAATCGCCTAGTCGCCGAGAGCTTCAAAGATACTTGCCTGGGTTCTTTTCGAACATCTTCTTGCAGCCCGGCGCGCAGAAGTAGTATGTCTTCCCATTATACTCGGACTTGCCAGCCGCCTTGTTCGGGTCCACCTTCATCTTGCATACGGGATCTATCTCCGCCATTACACTCGCCTCCCATTATTGAGCAGGGTAATATAGCGGGAACAAGCTTAACAAAGTTTCTGAGAAGTGCCATCGGGAGCAGGTGAACATGGCCGACGAAGAGAGGGTCATCGCCATTGGCGGCATGCATTGCGCGACTTGCGCGATCAACATAGAGGAGACACTCAAGGAGATACCTGGCATCAAGGTCGCGAGCGTGAGCTACGCGAGCGAGAAGGCCACGGTCAGGTTCGACCCGGCGAAGGCTGGCACGGATGCGATGAAGAAGGCCATCGAGGAGCTGGGGTACCGCTACCTCGGGGAGATCAACGAGGAGGAGGCCGAACAGGAGAGGCAGAAGGACCTGAAGGTGCTCCGAAGGCTGCTTGTGATGAGCGCCGTGCTCGGCTCCGCGACGATGGCTCTCATGTGGATCTTCGACATGACTGACCTGCGCAGCATCATTGGCATCGACATGCAGCAGTCTTTCATCATCCTCTTCATCCTGGCGACCCCGGTGCAATTCGTCGCCGGGTACAGGTTCTACACCGGTGCGTTCAGGTCCCTGAAGAACCGCAAGCTGAACATGGACACTCTGATCGTGCTCGGCACGAGCACCGCGTGGATCTACAGCACGGCCGTCATGATCAGCCCTTCCACCTTCGGCGGGGCCGTCTACTTCGACACCTCCGCCCTCATAATAACGTTCATACTGGCCGGGAAGTACCTTGAGGCGCTTTCGAAGACGAGGGCGTCCGGGGCTATGAGGAAGCTGATCGGCCTGCGGCCGAAGAAGGCGAATGTCGTCAGGAACGGCTCCGAGGTCGAGATCGACGTCGATGATGTGGCCGTCGGAGACATCGTTGCGGTCCGGCCAGGGGAGAAGATCCCTGTCGACGGGGAGATCGTTGAAGGCGGGGCGGCCATAGACGAATCGATGATTACGGGGGAGAGCATCCCGGCGGAGAGAGGCGTCGGCGACCAGGTCATCGGCGCGACCATCAACAGGACGGGGTTCATAAAATTCCGCGCGATGAAGGTCGGCAAGGACACCGCCCTCGCGCAGATAATCAAGCTGGTGGAGCAGGCGCAGGGCTCCAAAGCGCCGATTCAGAGGATGGTTGACAAGGTCGCGTCGGTCTTCGTCCCGGTGGTCATTCTGATCGCGGTCTCGACCTTCCTATTCTGGTATCTGTTGACGAACGACTTGATCGACTCGCTCATCTACTTCGTCGCGGTTCTCGTCATCGCCTGCCCATGCGCGATGGGGCTGGCGACGCCGACTGCGATCATTGTGGGGACCGGCAGGGGCGCGGAACTCGGCATCCTGATAAAGACGGCCGAGGTGCTCGAGAACGCAGGGAGGATCCAGGTGGCCGTCTTCGACAAGACCGGCACCCTGACCATAGGCAGGCCGGAAGTGTCCAAGATCGTGACCCTGAGCTCGAAGTACAAGGAGCGGGACGTCCTCAGAATCGCCGCCGCCATCGAGAAGGGCTCTGAGCATCCGATAGGCGAGGCGATCGTGCAGAAGGCGGAGGACGAGGGGATGGATGTCCCCGTGAGCAGGGATTTCGAGGCGGTCTCCGGGAAAGGGGTGAGAGCGGTCATCGAGGGGGCGCCCGTCACGCTGGGCAACCGGATAATGCTGTCGGAGCAGATGCGCATGCCGGCGAGGGCCGAGGAGGAGATGAACGCCCTTGAATCCGTGGGGAACACGGTGGTCGGGGTGGGGATCTCCGGGGAGATCATCGGGATAATCGCGGTGGCGGACCAGGTCAAGCCCAACGCATATGATGCGATCACGGAGCTGAAGGCGATGGGGATAAGGACCATAATGCTGACTGGCGACAACCCTGTCACGGCCAATGCGATCGCCGAGCTATGCGGAATAGACGAGGTCATCTCCCAGGTGCTGCCGGATCAAAAGGCGGCCAAGGTCAAGGAGCTGCAGTCGGAGGGGAAGGTCGTCGCCATGGTGGGGGACGGCATAAACGATGCGCCGGCCTTGGCGCAGGCGGACATCGGCATAGCCATCGGCAGTGGCACCGATGTGGCGCTGGAAACGGGCGACATCATACTGATAAGGGACGACCTTAGGGACGTCGTCGCTGCAATACAGTTGAGCAGGAGGACAATCCAGAAGATAAGGCAGAACCTTTTCTGGGCGTTCGGGTACAACACCGGGGGCATACCCATAGCCGCCGGCATACTCTCGCCTTTCGGGATAATATTGAATCCGATAATCGCCGCGGCCGCGATGGCGCTGAGCAGCGTGTCGGTCGTTACGAACGCCGCGCTCCTCAGAAGGTTCAAGGCCAGCGGACGAAACGGGAAGTGAGGCCGCCGGAGCGGCCCTATCGAACGGCTCTCAGTTGACGGTTGAAAGGATCTCTTCCCCTTTCTTCGGGTTGTCGACCGCGAACACGAATTTCATCTTGTATCCGTCCCTGGACAGAAGATAGCTCGATTCTATCTCGAGGCCTGCCTCGGCGAGCTTCTTCGCGATCTTCGCCCATTGCCCCGGACGGTCCTCCACCTCGGCGACGAGGACTGGGCGAGTGTGGTACTGCATGTCGGCTTTCATGAGTTCGTGGGCGCATGCCTCGTTGTCGGGCGTCAGCAAACGGATGTAGGCGTCCCCCTCGTACTTCTCGATCGAGACGGTCGTCAAGTTCACCCCTCCCTCGGCCAGTATCTCCGCTATGTGTAGGATGTTCCGAGTGCTGCTACCGACCTTCACTTCGAATTCCGTCTGCAACATTTCTCTCCCCTCTGTTCTGTGCGTCCTCAGGACGCTGTGAGAAAGAATGACACGGCTCTTATATTTTTATGTTGTGGCGCTCAACATAGTCAGATGCCGAAGCTTGGGCTTAGGATTCCTTTCCTTGCGACGGGCGTTTCTCGGGCGTCTTCAAAAGCATTATCTAGGGTACATGCCCTATAATCACCGCTTACCAGGAGGTTGCGGATGACGACAAACAAGAAGGTCAAGGCATACACGCTGAGCACATGCCCCTACTGCCGCGCGTTCAAGATGTTCTGCTCGGAAGAGGACATTCAGCTGGACTACACTGACGTGGATCTTCTCAGCGGGGAGAAGAGGAAGAAGGTCATGGACGAGGTGGACAAGGTATGCCCTGACTGCGGCTACCCGATAATAATTGTCGAGGACCAGGTGATCGAGGGATTCAACGAGGGGAAGCTCAGAAAGGTGCTTGGGCTATGAGCGCCCCCGACCCACAGTCGGAGCTGGAGCTCCAGAAGTTCACGAACGCGATAAGGAAGTTCGCCGCCAGCACAAACCACCTTCTGAACCCTGACGAGAAATACCTGAAGCTCGTGTTCGAGGGGCTCTTCATGAACAAGAGGAGATTCGGCTACGCCTCATGCCCGTGCAGGGTGGCGGACGGCGTGCTTGAACTCGACAGGGACATAATCTGCCCCTGCACGTACAGGGAGCCGGATCTGGCCGATTACGGCAGGTGCCTGTGCGGCCTGTACGTGAACGAGGATTACATTTCCGGGAAGAAAGGCCACACGCCTTTCCCAGACAGGCGGAAGATACAGAAGATACCGAGGAAGTAGCAGTTGTTTTCATGAAGGGGGCGCATTCGATTTGGGGCTGCTCGGAGCGCATGTGTCGGTGAAGGACGGGGTGGACCTCGCCCCGGAGAGGGCGCGGTCGCTCGGCTGCGACTCGATGCAGATCTTCACCCGCAACCAGATGCAGTGGCGCGCGAGGGCGATTGGGGACGACGAGGTTGAGAGATTCAAGCAGAACGTGAAGGAGTGTCGGATTCAGCGCACCATGGCGCACGACTCGTACCTGATCAACCTCTCAGCGGCGGACGAGAAGATAATGAGGATGTCGAAGGAGGCTTTCGCAGACGAACTGGACAGAGTGAGCAGGCTCGGCATAGATTACCTTGTCTTTCACCCTGGCTCCCATCTTGGCGCGGGAGAGTCCAAAGGGGTCAAGAACATCTCTGACAACGTCAGGAGAATCGTCGGAAACGCCGATGGGAAGGGGCCTCGGGTGCTTTTCGAGACGACGGCCGGACAGGGCTCCAACCTCGGATTCTCGTTCGAACAGATGTCATCGCTCTTGGAAGGTGTGGGGATTGACGACCGCACGGGCGTTTGCTACGACACATGCCATTCCTTCGCGGCCGGATATGACATCGCCACGGAGAACGGCTACGAGAAGACCTTCGAGCTGTTCGATCAATTGATAGGATTGCGGAGGCTTCATGCCTTCCACCTGAACGATTCCAAGGGCGGCCAGGGCAGCAGGCTGGACCGACACGACAACATAGGAAAAGGGAAGCTCGGCAAGGCTGCCTTCTCATTCCTTGTGAACGACAAGAGGTTCGCGAAACATCCGATGGTCCTCGAAACGCCAGGCGGGGACGAGGGATACAGGAGGGACCTCGGCACCCTGCGCTCGCTGATCAGGAAGGCCTAACCGGGGCCGGATAAGAGGGAATCTGCGAAATGTTATTGACCATTGGCTTTGCATATACATCCCTGCGCGGGAAGCGCCCGCCCCGCCTTTAGGCGCGATCTCGCATGACTGGAGTGGAGAGGTGTTCGAATGTCTTCGGAAAAAATGACCCCTGAGGAGATACTGGAAGGGATAAGGAATATGAGCATTAGGGGCGCGGCCGAGATAGGCCGGAAGGCTTCCCTTGCAGTCAGGCTCTTCGCCGAGAGGGAGATAGGGCCAGATGCTTCGAAGTACCTATCGAAACTGCAGCAGTTCGCAAAGGATGCGCTTGCGACTAGACCAACGGCAGTCACGCTTTGGAGCGGCGTGACAAATACGCTCAGAGGTTCAGAGAAGGCGGGCGGTTCGAAGGAAATCCTTGAGTTAGTACAGAAGAACTCCGAGCGTTTCATCGATGCTTCCCACCGCGCGATCGTTGCGATAGCCGAGATCGGCGCCAAGAGGATTCCGAAAGACGCCGTGGTGATGACTCACTGCAATTCCACTGCCGCCATAGCGACGATAATCAAGGCGAATGAGCAGGGGAAGATCAGGATGGTGTACGCGACCGAGTCGCGGCCGAAGCTGCAGGGGCATATCACCGTCCGCCAGCTCGCGGAGAAGCGAGTGCCTGTCACGATGATAGTCGACTCCGCCGTCAGATACCACATGAAATCCGTTGACATCGTAGTGGTGGGGGCGGACACGGTCGCCTCCAACGGCGCGGTCATAAACAAGATCGGGACCTCCCAGATCGCCTCGATAGCGCATGAGATGAGGGTGCCATTCCTTGTCTGCGCGGAGACGTTCAAATTCTCGCCGCAGACCTTCAAGGGGGAGCTCGTCACGATCGAGGAGAGAGATACTGGTGAAGTGATCGACCTGGAGAAATTCCCTGGCGCCAGAGTCTCGAATCCGGTTTTCGACGCCACCCCGGCGGAGTACATAGATGCGATCGTCACAGAGATGGGGGTCATACCGGCAACGGCCGCATACGAGGTTGTCCTGCACAACCTGGGCGGGGACGCGCTGAGAGCTGGGAATCTCGAGGGAGCGTAGAGTGATGATATCGAAGAGCGAATCGAAGCTTATGACCGGCGAGAACGTCGTCTGCGCATACAGAGTGACGACCGGGCTGCAGATAGGGAAGGCGGCGAAGGCCATCGCCGCGGAGCAGTCCACCGGCACATGGACCACGGTATCCACCAGGAGCGACGACATCGACCGCAGGCTGGCAGGGAGGGTGCTGTCGACCAGGTCGGTCGGCAAGGGCGAATACATCGCCGTCATCGAGTTCCCGCTGGCGGACTTCGATCCCAACGAGGGCGGGGTCCCGCAGATACTGAGCGTGATCTCGGGGAACCTCTTCGGGCTGGAGGACCTGACGGCCGTCAGGCTCGAGAGCATGCACCTGCCCAAAGGGATCGTCGCATCGTTCCCCGGCCCGAAGTTCGGGGCCGAAGGGATCTACTCGAAGCTCGGCAGGGAGCCGGACAGGCCGCTGCTCGGCACGATTGTCAAGCCGAAGATAGGGCTGAACCCGAAAGCCACGGCGAAATACGTCTACAGGGTCGGCATGGGAGGGCTCACGAACAGCAAGGACGACGAGACCCTCACTGACCAGAAGTTCTGCCCCATACTCGACAGGACGCGCGCGATCGCCGAGGCGATAGACAGAGTCAAGTCGGAAACCGGGCGCAAGATGATGCATGCAATCAACATCTCCACGAGGCCGGACCGGATATTGGATCTCGCGGACGAGGTCATATCGGCCGGCGCGACCGAGCTGATGGTCGACGTACTGACCTGCGGATTCCCCGCGGTCCAGATACTGGCTGAGGACCAGTCCGTCACCCTCCCGCTGCACATACACCGCACCATGCACGGAGCGATAACGAGGAACCCGCACCACGGGATTTCCATGGAGATTTTCGCGCAGCTGACGAGGATGTGCGGCGGAGATGCGCTGCACATAGGGACCTTCGGCATCGGCAAGATGCACGGGGAGGAAGAGGAGGACCTCAATTCTAAGGGGGCGCTCACCGGCGACTTCCATGGGAGGCTCGATGTCCTCCCGGTCTGCTCCGGCGGAGTGCACCCCGGGCTGCTACCCAAGATACTGAAGGCTGCCGGTAGGAAGATCCAGATACAGGCCGGAGGCGGGGTTAGCGGGCACCCGCAGGGCCTTGAAGCAGGGGCGAGGGCGATGAACCAGGCGGTGGATGCCTTCATAGCCAAGAAGTCCCTCAGGAAGTATGCTGCGGATCACCGGGAGTTGAAGGAAGCGCTCGACAAATGGGGTGAGGGATGATGTTCAAAGCGAAGCCGATCGACATAGAGGCAGGGGAGCCGATCATTATGATGAACCCGCAGGACACCGCGGAGCTGGGCATACGCGAGATGGACAGGGTGCACGTCGAGAGGGAGGGGAGGAACCTCGTCGCCATAGTCCAGGAGTCGAAGACGATGGTGGCTCCGGGAGAGGTCGGCGTCATACTGAAGATCCAGGAGGACCTGCTGCTGAAGGACAACGAGGAAATAACGATCAAGCCTGCGACGAGGCCGCAGTCAATAGACTTCATCAAGAGGAAGATGGACGGGCAGGAGCTCACGACCGAGGAGATCACCGGGATAGTGCACGACATGGCCAACAGGGCCCTGTCGAGGGTCGACATCTCCGCCTACATCACAGCGGTCTACATCAACGGCATGAACATGCGGGAGACCAAGGATCTCACCCTGGCCATGGTCGCGTCAGGGGAGACCATTAACTTTGGGGAGAGGGACGTCTTCGACTTCCACTCCATAGGAGGGTGCCCCGGGAACAAGATCACCCCGATAATCGTGCCGATCGTCGCCGCCGCGGGGCTGATAATGCCCAAGACCTTCTCCCGCGCGATAAGCAGCGCGGCCGGGACGGCCGACATAATGGAGTCCATATGCAACGTCACGCTCAGCGCGGAGAAGATAAGGCAGCTCACTCTGGAAATCGGGGCTGTGCTCGCATGGGGAGGGGCGGTGAGGCTCGCGCCTGTCGACGACATGCTGATCAACGTCGAATACGGCCTCGCGGTGGACCCGCACAGCCAGGTGCTCGCCTCCATAATGTCTAAGAAGAAGGCGGTCGGCGCGAAGCACCTCCTGCTCGACATACCGACGGGACATGGCACCAAGGCCGAGACGGAGGAGGAGGGCAAGAGGACCGCGAGGGACTTCATAGAGCTCGGCGAGCAGATCGGGATCAACGTCGAGTGCGCGATAACCTACGGCGGGCAGCCGATAGGGCGCGCGGTCGGCCCGGCGCTCGAGGCGGCCGAGGCGATGGCGATACTTGAGGGGGCTCCTGGCCCGAGGAGCGTCGTCGAGAAATCCCTGAATCTCGCAGGCATGATACTGGAGATGGGGGGCGTGGCCAGGAACGGGTACGATGAGGCGGCCTCTATCCTGAAGAGCGGGCGCGCCCTAGAGAAGTTCAGGGAGATCGTCGAGGCGCAGGGCGGCAAGAAGAACATCAGCGCCTCCGATGCGCCCATCGGGAAGCTGTCGAAGCAGATAACGGCGAACAAATCGGGGTATGTGAACTTCATCGACAACAAATCCATCGTGAAGATAGCGAGGGAGGCGGGCGCCCCCTATGACAAAGGCGCCGGGCTCGTGATAACCAAGAAGGCTGGCCAGCCGGTCGAGAGGGATGAGCTCATCTACACCATCTACGCCGAGCACGACAGGAAGCTGAAATCGGCTGAGGCGGTGGCTAGGAGGCTCAGGCCGATGAGGGTGGAGAGCATGGTGCTGGACCGCATACCGACCATCAAGAAACTGTAGGCGCCCTGATACGGGGTCGTCAGAAAAGGATTTCAATCGGATGCAGGATACAACAACGGCATGAAAAAGACTGAGGAAGCCCCCATGCAGAAACCGAGGAGGGGCAGGAAGTTCTACATCGGGGAATACGCTGAGCCCTCGGTGAGATGGCTGGAAGGCGTGGACTGCCCCATCTGCGGCGGCGAAGATCTCATGGATGCATTGGGCATGGGTTTGTGCGTCAAGTGCAACAAATTCGTCAGGCCGAAGAAAAGGAAGGGGTGATGCCAGCTGGACGAGATTGACTGCAGGATCCTCGAATTGCTCGGCTCACTCGAAGGGGTCAGGCATGTCGGAGCCGTATCCGTAGAGATGAGGGGCAAACTCGTCGAGCATGAGGACAGGTATTCCTGCCTCGGACCGATCCCCGTCGACAACCTCGGAGTGAGATTGGCCGTCAAGCGAACGCGCCTGTATTTCATAATAAAGGACAAGCGCTTCAGGCCGCCCCCGATAGCGACCGTTCAGCTGGTGGCGGAGGACGGGACCGTCCTTGGGGAGGAGATCATATGCGGGAAGAAGTCGGTCCTCGCGAAGGAGGAGAAGGCGGTCTACCTAGGGAAGGATTTCATAATCTACTATTCGAAGGCGAAGGAGAAGGGGAGAAACGCTCGCTTCATCCTGCCCCCTGTGCCTTTCCCGGAGATCGAGGGGCTCGGGTTCGCCAAGAACGTGGTTAGCTCGAGTCCCTCGACGCTCGGAGATGCGGAGCTCAAGGAATCGATAGGCATCGAAGACGACCCGGAGCTCGCTTCGATCCTAGTTGGCTTCGACGTTGTCGAGTAGGGCGCAATATTCCGAGAATGAACACGGTCCTTTCCTTTTTTTCCAACATTCGAAAAACGACCGCCCGTTGTTGTCGGAATTAGTCGTATTTCTCTCGAATATAAACGATATGCTTATGTAGTTTCGAAACTGTGGCGGTTTCAGCCTGAGAAGTCCACTACTGGCCATGATGAGAAATCGTGGACTTAATCCTCTGAGTTCGGAGCTTGGAGCAATCTGAAAAGACGGAAGTGAGGGGTCAGAATGGTTAGTGCAACAAGCAAGATGAAATGGCTGTTCGGGAAGAACAGCGACCTATACCCCCTGAACATGCCCTCCGGGATGTTGTTTTGGGCGGCAAGAAGGATAACGGGGCTCATTGTCGCCATCTACATCTTCGCGCACCTCTACATACTATCAACATTCTGGAGCGGTTCGAATTCTTGGGGAGGCATGATGAATCTCATGACGAGCGATGCTTTTGTGTTCCTCGATCTGCTCCTGCTGGGTGCGGTCATTGTGCACGCGGTCACAGGTGCGGCGGTGGTGCTCTTTGACACCGGCGTAGGGGTGCGGAAGCACAAGATGGTCTATTGGGTGTTGACCGTGATCGGCGTACTGCTATTCATCGGCGCAGTCTACGGCGCCTACAGGTTGATAACTGGGTGAGGTGGGGAAAATGACGAACAATCCTGGAAAGACGAAGGGCACGTGGGCATGGCTTATGCAGAGGGTGACAGCAGTCCTGATAATAGTGTTCCTCGGAACGCACATCTATCTGACCCATTTCGCGAGCTTCGACATCGAACTGCTCGATTGGACGCAGGTAGAGGCGAGGGTGCAGGCCCTGCCGATACTGCTCATAGACTACGGGCTTCTGATAACCGCGATATTCCATGGGCTGAACGGCCTGCGGATGATCGCGTTCGATTTCATAAGCGCGAACGGCAAAAGGAGGTTGGCGGACGTCGGTTTCTGGGCGCTCGGGATTTTCTCGGTCATCTGGGGACTCGCGATATTCTCGCCTTTCTTCAATTAGATGGGGGCATCAAGAATGAAATACCACGAGATAATAGTCGTTGGAGCGGGTCTTGCAGGCCTCAGGGCGGCCGTAGAGACGGCTACTGAGTTCGATACCGCGATAATCACTCAGGTCCCTCCCGTTCGGTCTCACTCCGGAGCGGCCCAGGGAGGCGTGAATGCGCCCATGGGCAACAACCCTGCGGGCAAGGACGATAGCGTCGAGAAGCACACCTATGACACGGTGAAGGGCAGCGACTTCCTGGCAGACCAGGACGCTGCTGCGCTGATGATCAGCGAAGCGGCCCCGTGCATATACGAGCTCGAGCATTGGGGATGCCCTTTCAGCAGAACGCCAGAGGGGAAGATCGCGCAGAGGCCTTTCGGCGGGGCGGGCTATCCGAGGACCTGCTATGCCGCCGACAAGACCGGGCTGTACATGCTGCACACTCTCTGGGAGAGGAGTGTGGCGCTCAACGTCAAGACCTACGAGGAGAGGTTCGTCACCGACCTCGTCGTCGAGGACGGTAAGGCGGTAGGGGTCATTGCGCTGAACATGGTCACGGGGGAATTCGAGCCTTACATGGCGGAATCGATAATATTCGGCACCGGCGGGCCTGGCCAGGTCTACGGCAGGTCCACGAACGCGTTGATATCCACCGGCAGCGGCGCATACGTCGCCTACAGGAGAGGGGTGCCGCTCAAGGACATGGAGTTCATCCAGTTCCACCCGACCTCGCTTTTCGGCACGAACATCCTGATGACAGAGGGGGCGAGAGGAGAGGGCGGCTACCTGGTCAACAACAAGGGCGAGAGGTTCATGAGCAAGTACGCGCCGACCGCGATGGAGCTCGGCCCGAGGGACATAGTCTCGAGGTCGATACAGACGGAGATAAACGAGGGGCGCGGTTTCGAGGGGGGATACGTCCACCTGGACCTCAGGCACCTGGGCAGGGAGAAGATCCTCGACAGGCTCCCGGGCATACGGGACATATCGATCAACTTCGCCGGCGTCGACCCGATAGACGCGCCGATACCGATCCAGCCGGGACAGCACTACGCGATGGGCGGCATATCGACCGACATGAATGGCGCCACGAACATCAAGGGATTCTACGCGGCCGGCGAATGCGCATGCGTCAGCGTCCACGGGGCGAACAGGCTCGGCGGGAACTCGCTGCTGGACACTGTCGTCTTCGGCAAGCTCTCGGGGAAGCACGTGAAGGGATTCATGAAGGGCAAGACCGAGCGCAAGAAGGGCGAGGCCGCGATCATGAAGGCCCTCGAGGAGCAGGAGAGGGCCCGCGAGGAGCTCCTGTCCAAGAACGGGACGGAGAACCACGCCGCGATCAGGGACGAGATGAAGGAGACCATGATCCTGAAGGTCGGCATCTTCAGAGAGGAGAAGCTGATGCAGGAGGCCCTGGCGAAGATCATCGAGCTGAAGGAGCGCTACAAGAACATCAGGGTGATGAACAAGGGGAGGAAGTACAACCTCGACTACCTCAGAGCGTACGAGCTATGGGGCATGCTGGAGCTGGCGCATGTGATCGCGCTGGGAGCGATAGAGAGGAAGGAGAGCAGGGGGTCGCACTCCAGGAGAGACTTCCCGAAGAGGGACGACGAGAAGTACATGAAGCACACCATAGCGACCTACACGCCCAGCGGCCCGAAGATATCGTACAGCGATGTGGTCATAACGAAGTACCAGCCAGTGGAGAGGAAATACTAGGAGGTGCTGAGAAATGGCAATCGCTACAAAATCCGTGAAGCTGAAGATACAGAAATACGACCCGGAGATTGACGCGGAGCCCTACTGGCGCGAGTACACGATACAGGCGAAGCCCGGGATGACGATGCTCGAGGCGCTCTTCGAGGTGCTGAACAAGGTGGACGGCTCGCTGTCCTTCAGGTTCTGCTGCAGGGGCGCGGTCTGCGGGGCCTGCGCGATGATGATAAACGGGAAGATCAGGCTGGCATGCGAGACGCAGGTCTCTGCGATGCTCGAGAAGAGGGAGCCGATACTGGTCAGCCCGCTGCCGCACAAGAAGGTTGTGAAGGACCTGGTCGTGGACATGGACCCGTTCTTCCAGCAGATGGTGTCGATCAAGCCCTTCCTCGTCGCCAAGGAGCCGTATCCGGAGAAGGAGATCATCCAGAGCGAGAAGGAGAGGGCGAAGCTGACCGAGCCGATAGACTGCATACTGTGCGGATCCTGCTCGAGCGCCTGCACGATCGCCTGGTGGGACCCGAACTACCTCGGGCCTGCGACGCTGGAGAAGGTCTACAGGTTCGTCGTCGACTCCAGGGACAGCATAAGGGACGAGCGGCTCGACATGGTCGACACAGAGGACGGCGTCTGGAGATGCCATACCATATTCAACTGCGTCGACGTATGCCCGAAGAAGATCAACCAGACGGACGCGATCCAGTACCTGAAGAGGCAGCTCGTCAAGAAGAAGCTCGGGTTCAGCTAGGAAACAACACTCAGGGGGCAGCGATGCCCCTCAGTCTCTCATTTTAAGCCAGATATCTCGTCGGCTATTGAGTCGATCTTGACCTCTTTCTGATCTCCGCTGGCCATGTTCCTCAGAGTGACGGCCCCCTTCGCGCTCTCCTTGTCGCCGACAATCACGACGCTGCGCGCACCGATTGATGCTGCGTACTTCAGATTCTTGCTGAGGCTGCGCCTCATGAGGTCGAAATCGGCTGAGATGCCTCGACCCCTGAGAGCCTTGACGATCCCGAGCGCGGTCTTCCTGGTGCTGTCGCTCATCGGCACGACATATGCATCGATGCAGAGCTTCGCTTCGATCGGGCTCTCCCTCTCGCGGGCGATCAGTATCCTGTCGAAGCCGATCGCGAAGCCCGTTGTGAAGACCTGCTCTCCCCCGAATAGCGGGACGAGGTCGTACGATCCGCCTCCGGCGACCTGCTTCTCCGCCCCGAGCGCTGGCGCGTCGATCTCGAACACCATGCCCGTGTAATAGTCCAGCCCCCTGACGATCCCGAGATCGAGCTGGCAGTTCCTCACTCCGAGTAGCGACAGGCATTCCATGAACTCCAGAAGATATCCCTTCGCGCTGCTTTCCCCAAGCCTGTCGAGCACGTCGACGCCACCCTTCATGTTGCGTATTTCCATCATGCTCTGGATTCTGTCCACGGGCAATCGGTTCGCCTGGGCGAAGGACGAGAACTTGGCTTCGTCATTCTTGTCGAGGTAATGCATGCCCTCGGCGATCTTATCATCGGGAAGGTTGAGGCCTTTGAGAATTCCGCGGAGAATGCCGATGTAGCCGATCCGGATCACATAATTGCCGAGGCCTGTCGCTTCCAGCATGGAAGATGCGAGCGCCACCGCCTCGGCGTCGGTCTCGGGGGTGTTAGAGCCGATTATCTCCGCCCCGAACTGGAAGAACTCCCTGTAGCGGCCGCTCTGCGGGTTCTCATACCTGAAGCAGGGGCCGAAGTAGAATAGCTTGAGCGGTTTCGGCATCGACGCCATGTCGCTCACATAGAAGCGCATGACCTGGGCAGTCATCTCCGGCCTCAGAGCGATGTCGCGGTCTCCCTTGTCCTTGAACGCGTAAAGCTCCTCGACGACGCCCGGCCCCGATTTCTTCGTGAAAAGCTCGAGGTCCTCGAATATCGGCATCTGGATCTCTTTAAAGCCACGGCTGACTGCGACATCCCTCATCGCAGCTGCTGCCCATTGGCGCTTTGCCATCTCATCTGGGGCAAAGTCACGTGTGCCCCTCGGTCTTTGGAACATTTCCAGTCCTGACTGTATTGATAGGGATTGGTATATTGATTTTCGCATTGGGATAAATGAAAAATAAGAGTTCTGGGGAGGGCACGGGCCCTCCCATTCGGGTTTGTCGGTCAGTTCACTGGCGGCACCGGAGATCCCGGCTTCGGCCCTTCAATCACCGCTGGCTTCTTGCCGCGCCTCATCATCAAGACCGCGATAATGACAATCACGATGATGATAATGATTATGATTATCAGCAAGTAGGTGAGCATATCGCCCGATATCCCGCCCCCGCCGCCAGCCTGTATGTCGACGGTGAACTGCAAGGTCGTATCGAACTCGAGTCCGGCCTTGTCTACTGCCTTCACGGTCACATTATGCGAACCTTCTGTCAGAGAGGTGAAGTTGTATGACATCGTTGTCCCGACGGTGCTGAAGGATCCGCCATCGATTCTCACTTCGAAATGGTCGATGCCGCTAGTCTCGTCTGAACCGATCCAGCTGATAACGGCGTAGTCCTTCGTCACCGTCATGCCGCTCGTCTGGTTCAATGTCAGCGTCGGAGCGGCCTTGTCGATCTTCACCGTGGTCGTCTTGTTCGTTTCCGTCAATCCGGCAAGGTCCTCTGAGCGGAACGTCAGAACGAAAGACCCATCGTTCGACATCGTGAGGTTGACTGTGAATGTCGCCCAGGAGGCCGCATCGATCTTGTATCTGGTCCAGTTCACTCCGCTGTAGTCATCTGTCGCCGTCAGGTTCACCTGGACGTTCGATGTGTACCAGCCATTCGCCCCAAGGGTCCCGGTCAATGCGATGGTCGTGACTGGCGCCACCTCGTTGACTGTGACGGCTTTGGTAATTGTATCGGAGTGCCCTCCGGTGTCACGCACCTCTAGCTTGATTGTCTTTGCGCCTGGGCTGCTGTAGGTGTAAGATGCCGTCTTCGTGGTCGTCCAGCTGGTGTCGAAAATGCCATCGTTGTTCCAGTCCCATCTGACCTCGAGATCCGCGGTGAGGTCTTCTACGTCCATGCACCCGGATGCATCGAAGGAGAATGGGGTCGCGAGCGTTCCGACCGACGGGGTCACCGTGAAGTTGGCTACCGGATCCTGGTTCGCGACCCATGGAGCAGCCAATGGCAGGTAGTCGACAGCATCCAAAGTGATGTTCGCCGGCGTGTCGCCAAATCCGTCCAGGTTGCTGTCGGGATAGGTGTAGTTGGACCAGTAGTTGCCTCCGCCGTACAATGCGGTCTCATTCCATCTGTTCTGCGGTCCGGTGTTGTCGGCGGCTTGGATTGCATTGTCAATCAGGTCGTTGCCACTGATGAGGAATCCTGTGCTGACCTCCAGTCGTATCCCGCAGTAGCCAGAACCGCCCACGATGTTGTGCTTGACGATTGTGTCCGTGCAGGAATAGAAATACAGGCCGTCCCCCGTATTATTCCACATCGAGTTCTCATCTATACTCAGGTTGTTGGAATAGCTGACATAGAGACCGGTGCTTGAATGCGACAGGTTGTTTTCAGTGATATTGAATTCGGCATTGGTGTCCATCATTATCCCGTAGTTGCCTGAATTGTCGACGACGTTGTGCTTGACGATTCCGCTCGTGCCTTGAGAGACATATAGTCCGTAGCCGGTGTTATCATACATCGCGTTCTCCTCGATGTACATGTTGGTGGAGTAAGATGCGTAGACGCCGTAGTTTGCATGCGACAGGTTGTTCCCGATGACCTCGAACCAGTTGAGATAGTAAGCATACACCCCATATGTGTTCGCTCCCGAGAAGTTGTTCGAGCGGAAGGAGATGTTCGACGATTGGTCTCCCCTCGCGCCGTAATAGACATTCTCCGCAGTGCAGTTGGAGATCATGATGTATTGGCTGGATTGGATCCTGATTCCATTCGAATTGCCATTATTGTAGTAACAGTTGTCGAATATGACATACTGTGAGTAGTACATGCGCACGGTATAGGATGTTGTGGTATTGATGTAGTTGTAATCGATGAGCGAGTACTCGACATCATATAGATACATCCCGTAGCTTGGGCCGAATATCTCGTTTCCGGAAATCCGGAGGTCGCCTGAGTAGTAGACGGTGATCCCCTGGTATGTCGCCGTCATATTGTTATTCGCAATCATGACATTGCTGAGATATCCACCGTAGAATCCGCGGTAGACTGAATCCATCTTGTTGTTCGTTATCTGGATGTCGTGATTGTAGTTGCCGATCATTATTCCAGTCCCAAGTGTCCCGCTGATGTAGCAATCGTCGATCGCTATGAAGTCGCAGTAGCTCTCGATGCTCAGCGCATCGTGTGTCGAATTGACCGAGGCGATATGCGTCACATCGATGAAATCGGAAGAGTACGCCTCTATGCTCCTATAACAGGATTCGAACATGCAGTCCGAGATGCTCAGATTCCCGGAGTTGTAGATTCTTACCCCGTAATAGTCATCTGTGAACGAGGAATACATGATTGTTCCGTTCTGCAAGTCTTCCAGGTTTATCCCGTCATTACCGATGGACTCGCCGTAGAAAACGAGTACGTTCTGGATCAAGAAATGTGCATTCGTGTTCTCGATCCAAATGCCGTGGGAGTAGGTCGCATCCAGCGCGTAGTTCTGGATGACGTAGGGATTGATGGCGGAACCATCGCCGCCGCCGTTCACGCCATGCGCGACATCGAATTGCGCGTTGCCATTGATGTGGATGTTCGTCGCCCTGTACATGTCGTATACAACGGCTCTGACGGTGCTTGAAGTAACTAATCCGGCGGTATCGTTTACCTCCACCTTTATTGTATAGATTCCTTCGACCGGATATGTATGAGATGCGTTCTTTGTCGTTGACCAGGAGGTGTCCCATGTGCCGTCATTCTCCCAGTCCCATCTGACCGTTAGGGCACTGGTTGGATCCTCCAAGTCCCAGCTAGCCGATGCATTGACATTGAGCACGGTCGACGTGTTCATCATCCTTGCAGATGCGGCTATCACGGCAATCGGCGGGAGGTTGGACATATCGAACGGCGCTGTGAGCGGATAGTTGTCCTGGCTGTTGGCATCGATGACAAATGGGGCGTCGACGATGCCGTCGGAGCCTGGCAAGTCCTGATTCGGCCCACTGGCGGCGTCGGGAGAAGTCCAGGTGTCCCAGTAGTTGCCGCCTACGGGATAGCCTGCATCCCATATCGAAGTGCCTTGGTCATATGCATAAGTCCCCAAGTTGAAGAAATTGTTATGATGCACCATCACGCTTGTTGAGGATTCTAGGTCGATACCGTTGCTACCAGAAACCCCGGTGAAGTTGTTTCCGACGATGTTCACGTTTCCACAGTTACCGGCATATACTCCGTATGAGTCATCGACCATCTCGTTCCTGACAACGTTGATCTGTTGGGAAGAATAGGCATATGCTCCGTAATTCTCGCAGTAGCTCAGGTTGTTGCGTAAAACGGTGATGTTGAAGCAGTTATCCAGATAAACGCCGCTGTTCGTGCAGTTGTTGGCTGTGCAGTTGTATACCAGGGAATTATCCGTGTAGACCATGTAAATGCCCGAATCCCCGCTGAACTCCCCGTTGTATGATGCGTTACAGCCGCTGATGAAGGTGTTGTTGGAACTGTAGAAATAGATGCCCATTGCGAAATTATGCATTATTTCGCATCCGGTCATCTCGAAGTTGTTGCCAAAGTACAATTCCATTCCGAAATAGTTGAACATTGAAACGCTGTTCTCGATCTTGCCGTTCTGTACGCTATAGAAGCTCATCCCAGTGAAATAGGGCCATCCGAAGTATACCTGGCAGCCCCGTATTATGAAATGCGCTGCAGTATCGTGGATGTAAATCCCCGTGCCCTCAGAGGCATCGAATATCCAATCGGAGATGATGTATGGGTCCGCCTCGGTCCCATTGCCCCAAGTCACGCCGGTCGTCGAATTAGAATTCATGAATTCGCTATCGCCAGCAATGACGATGGGGGCGTGGGCCTTGTTCGAAACGATGATGTCCTTAGTCCCGATTGCCGTCAGCCCTCCTGAGTCCATGACCTCGAGCCGCACCGTATAGTTGCCCTCGACTGCATAGGTATGGGTAGTGTCTGTTGCGGAGCTGAAGCCGGTGTCCCAGGACATATCGCCCTCATAATCCCATCTGAACTGCAGGGCGCTGAGCGGATCTTCCGTATCTACAGATATCGATGCGTTCATGTACAAGGCGGTCGTGGTGTTGAGAATCCTCTTCGAGACATTGAATCCTGCGGCCGGCTCCACGTTGCCGGAGAACCAGTTGAAAAGAGGATATCTGTCCCCCGTGTCGCTGTCGATAATCATCGGGTTGTCATTTATCCCGTCAGCGCCGGCGATATCCTGGTTGACGCCGCTGAAATCGTCGACATGCGTTGTCTGGACCCAGTAGTTGCCGCCGCTCGGATATCCGTTGTCCCATTGGTCGGTGCTGCTATAATAGTCGGCTCCCATCGATGTATTGACATTGTTGTGGAAGACCACGCCGTTGGCACAACTCTCAAGGCCGATGCCGAACGATCCGCAGTTTGTGATGTTGTTGCCTTTGATCTGGACATTCTGTGACTGGGACGAATAGATGGCGGATTGCGTGCAATCCGATATATTGTTACCGAGTATTGCGGCGATCCCGCTGCCGCCTCCATTGAAATAAATGCCATAATAGCACAATTCGACCTCGTTGTCCACGCAACTCGCTATTTCAGAGCGGTAGACATATATCCCGAAGTCACTGCAATCCGAAATGTTGTTGCCCCTCGCGAGGAAGTCTGTGTCGTGGTCGGAATAGATACCAAACCCATTCGGACCAGTTGATATGGTATTGTTCAAAACCTCGACCCGCGATTGTTGCGAGTATACGCCATAGTAAATCCCGGATATGATGCAGCCTTCGATTCTTGCGTGATCGTTTTGATAAAAGTCGATCGCTGTTTGCGAAGCGCCGCCGGTGATGTTGCAATTCCTTACGATGAAATATACGGTCGTATATTCTATGTCTATTCCGGTCTGCGACGAAGCATCGATGTCCCATCCGGAGATAATATAGGGGTTGGATTCAGTCCCGTTGCCCCAGGTTACACCATAGGTTGTATTGGCCTCAGGATCAGTGAAATACGAATCATCGTATATTCCGATTGGATTATGCGTGTTGCCCGCGGACACACTCATGGGGACCGCTGCGAACATAGCGAAAACCGTTGTGGTCATCAGAATAGACATGAGTATGGCTCTTACCGCTCGGTTGCTGATTGGCAAGTCATTCACCTTGTCGCCTCGATTGCTTCTCTTCATATAAATGATACGCCTCGGGGCCACAGGAACCAGAAGTGGCTCTGGCCAACGATGCCGAATTGTATTGATATGCGCAATATCGCATTTCCGGCCCGGCAGGACAGCGAGAGGATTATCAATCGGTACGACCCTACATATATGCCGATAGGAAGCGGGAGGGGGAATCTTGGCTGGAGAGGTTGCACCGAAGATGAGTTTTCAGGGACTGACTGCAGGAGCGTCTTTCATAATACTGGCGATAGCCATACTGATCGCCTGGGGCAGCGGGGACTGGTGGCTTCTGATCCCGGTGCTGCTTCTGGCGTTCGGCATTTTCGGCGTGGTCATGGGGTTCGTCATATCCGCCACGGACCGCAGAAGGGGATTCGGGGTGTCGGATTCGGCATACATCCTCGTCTGGGGATGCCTGCTCGCGCTCCTCGGGGTCGCGTGGTTCATCAACAGCGCCGTGCCGGGCAGCGCACCGCTTATCCTGGCGATGATATTGCTATTCGTCGGCGGGGCAGTACTGGCGATATCGCTGACCAGGATGAGAAGGGCTCGATAGTCGGCCGGGCGGCGAAGACGGCGCCGGCATTGCTGCCGCGGCTTTTAGACAGCCCGTCAGCTGTGACCCTATAGGCAAACAATTTTAGCCTAATTCGGAATACACTTTGAGCTATTGCGGTCTGAGACCCTCAGGAGCTGATTTAATGGCGCTTGCGAGATTAAAATTGCTGGACAAGAACGAGGAAGACCTGATTCACGAGCAGAGCCTCAGATGCCTCAAAGAGGTCGGCATGCTTGTCAAGAGCCCCATAATCAGGAACATGCTGAAGGGCGCTGGCGCCGATGTCGACGAGAAGACCGAGATCGTCAAGTTCCCTGAGGGCCTCGTGATGGACTGCATCAAGAAGGCGCCGAAGAGCTTCACGCTCTACGGCCGCGACAAGAAACACGATATGCACCTCCCGGTAGACGGGATACCGTATGTAGGGACAACCGGCCTCTCGATCCACATGACGGACCTGGACAGCGGGGCGACGAGGACTGCGAAGGTCAAGGATGTCGCGGATTTCGCCATTCTCGGAGACGCCCTGGACGAAGTCAACTTCCTCTGGAGCGTCATAATACCGAGGGATGTGCCCGAGCAGGCGCACACAGCCTACGAGGTATGGCACTCCCTCATAAACTCCGGCAAGCACCACCAGCAGATCGAGTGCAGGAACGCGGAGGACGCAAGGATGCAGATGAAGCTCGCGGGTCTGCTCTGCGGCGGCGCCGAGGAACTGAGGAAGAGACCGATATTCTCCGTGCTCGTTTCGCCCGATTCCCCGTTGGTCATGCGCAAAGACGCCATGGAAGCGCAGGTGGAGCTGGCGAAGTCGGGCATACCGATAATATGCATGACCATGCCGCTGTCCGGCATCACCGGACCGGTCACGATAGCGGGCACTCTAACGCTGATCAACTCCGAGAACCTGGCGAGCCTGGTTGTAACACAGCTCGCGAACCCTGGCAACCCGCACATCTATGGGTCCGACGGAGTCCCCGGGGACATGAAGACGGGGGATGTGGCCTACGAGGCTCCCGAGGTGCCTGCGATATTCGCCGGCCTAGGACAGATGGCGAAGAGGTACGGGATACCGTGCATTGTCGGGGACTGGGGCCTATGCGGCGACTCGACGCCTGGAATCGGCAGATCATTCTCGGAGATGTCCAGCACCGCGCTCGACACCTTCTCCGGAACCGACCTGACTTCCGGCATCGGATCGACCGATGTCGCCAAGGGCGCGTCGCTCGAGCAGATGGTCATTGACAATTATGTCTGGAAGAATTGGAAAGGCTTCCTAAGGAGGTTCGAGATCAGCGAAGAGAAGGCCGCGCTTGACATCACCAAGTCGGTCGGCCATGGGAACACGTTCCTGACCAACTCGCACACTGTCAGGAACTTCAAGAAGGAGCTCTACTTCAGGGACAAGAGCCACCGCGACTGGGAAGCCACGCTTTCGAATGCCATGGTGCCCGAGGCGAGGGAGATCGCCAAGAAGATGCTGAGAGAACACCGGCCCATGCCCGTCGACAAATCGATTCTCAAAGAGGGAGAGAGGCTGACGACCGAATACGCGAAGAGGTTCGCCTGCTAGGGGGTAACAAAGATGGCTGCTGTTAGATTGAGGTTGATGGACAAGAGCGAGGAGGACCTCATACACGTGCTGAGCCTGAAGGTGCTCAGGGAGATAGGCGTGCTGGTGAGGAGCCCGTCGGTGCTCAACATGCTCAAGAAGGCCGGGGCCGAGGTCGACGACAAGAGGATGATCGCAAAGATCCCGGAGTCGCTGGTCAACGATACGCTCAAGAAGGCCCCGAAGGAGATACTATGCGCGGCCAGGGACCCGAAGTACGACATGAAGCTGCCTGTGCAGAGCTGGCCCTACATGGCGACGACCGGGCTGGCGATCGTCATGAAGGACCTGGAGAGCGGGAAGACTCGCGAGACGACGAGGAAGGACCTTGCAGACTTCGCGAGGCTTGCAGACGCGCTGCCGCAGGTCGACTACTTCTGGCCTTGCGTGACGGCCGGGGATGTCCCGCAGCAGGTGCACACGATACACGAGCTCTGGACCTCGCTGCAGTACCAGACGAAGCACATCGAGGGCGACTCAATAAGCGCCATCGATGCGAGGAAGCAGATCGAGCTCGCTTCAATGTTAGTCGGCGGCGAGAAGGAGCTGAAGAAGAGGCCGATATTCTCGGTCGTCTCCTGCCCGATAGCGCCTCTCTCGTTCGAGAAGGGCTCCATCGAGGGCCAAGTGGAATTCGCAAAGGCTGGGATACCGATATCGTCTCTTTCGATGTCGCTTTCCGGCGGCTCGGCTCCGGTCACGCTCGCTGGTACGCTGGTAAATGCGAACGCGGAGAACCTGGCGAGCATAGCTATTACGCAGATCGCATCTCCGGGCGCACCGCACATCTACGGGTCGAACTCGACTCCGATCGATATGAACACCGGCAACATCGACTACACAGCGGTGGAGCAGCCGATAATCAGCGCAGGTCTGGGGCAGATGGCGGCCAGGTACAAGCTGCCGTGCCAGCTGTCGGACTGGGGCGTCGACGCCGAGGACTGCGGCGTCCTCAAGACCTTCAGCGAGCTGACGAGCACTACGCTTACTAACTTCTGCGGGAGCGACCTCGCGCAGGGCATGGGCTCATGGGGCCACGCCAAGGGGGCGGCCTTGGAGCAGGTGGTCATCGACGCGTACGCCTGGGAGAACTACAGACTGCTGATCAACAAGTTCACGGTGAACAAGGAGACCGCTGCGGTCGATGTGATGAAGGAGGTCGGGCACGGGGGAACGTATCTGACAAACCCGCACACGATGAAGTCCTTCAAGAAGGAGCTCCACTTCAGGAACAAGAAGACCGTGTCATGGGAGGCGACGATGTCGCAGAAGATGGTGCCCGAGGCGAAGGAGATCGCCAAGAAGCTTCTGAAGGAGCACACCGTGAAGCAGATCGACAAGGAGATCGTCAAGAAGGGCGACGAGCTGATAAGGAGCTATGAGAAGAGCAGCATCCCGTGAGGCGCGTCAGCGCCTGACTATTATGCTGATGACGTCGCCGTCTTCCAGGGCGTGTTCCAGCCCGACGATCTGGCCGGGGAATTTTGCGCTCTTGCCCCACACTAGAGCGTAGCGGAACTTCCTCCTGAAGTCCCTGTGCAGCGCGTCGCAGACGCCGCCGACGTCCGTCCCCTTGCGGACCACGAGGGGTTCCTCCATATCGGCCTCCTGGCCCTGAGGCTTCATGTACAGCCTGACGAGATCCAGGGTGTCGAAGATCTGATCCTTTATCAATTCGATGTTGACGCCCGTCTCCGCCGATATGGGGACGACGACCCACTTCTTGAGCCGTTTCTCTATCTCGTGCAGGTAGGCCTTGGTGACGAGATCGGTCTTGTTGATCGTCACGAACGCTTTGACATAGTGCCGGTTGGTCGCCAGCGCATCCACGAGCCTGTCCTCGTCGATGTCCTCCCTTATGACGACGTCGGCATTGGCGATGCCGAACTCGCGCAGCATATCCTGTATGAGGTCCTCGTTGAGCTTCGTGAGCCTCACGGTCGAATTCACGTCGATGCCGCCCCGCGTGCGCTTGATTACCTGCACGTCCGGGGGCCTGGTGTTGAGCCGGATGCCTGCGGCCTCCAGCTCATCGGTCAGCACCTTGAGATTGGTCTCGAAGACGTCCAGCATGAGCAGGATCATGTCCGCGGTCCTGACGACGGAAATGACCTCCCTGCCCCGTCCCCTGCCCTTTGAAGCGTCCTTAATGAGCCCGGGCAGGTCGAGCACCTGAATCTTCGCCCCGCGGTGCTCCAAGAGGCCTGGCACCACGTCGAGGGTCGTGAAGTCATACGCCCCTACCTCGCTCTTCGCCTTCGTGATCTTGTTCAGAAGCGTGGACTTGCCCACGCTCGGGAACCCGACGATCGCGACCGACGCGTTCCCGGACTTGCGGACAGAGTAGCCGGACCCTTTCCCCTTGCTGGAGCGCCGCCTCTCAGTCTCCTCGCTCAGGTGGGCCAGCTTCGCCTTGAGCCTGCCGATGTGGTGCTGCGACTTCTTGTTGTACGGCGTCTTTCGCAGCTCCTCCTCGATCTGCTTTATCTGCTCTTCCATCGTGGCCATTTTCAGTCCGCTCTTCGCTCTTCGACTAGGGAACCCGGCTTCGGACCCGCGACCCCGATTGACGGAGGAGATATGTCTGTATTTGTATCTGATGGTCGGTCGCAGTGAAGGTGCTGGTCATGCATTTATCACTGTGAAGTCCATCGCCACATTTATTATACGGTATGGTTTGAAGGTTGACCATGGCAGAGGACAAGAGCGCGACCCCGACGACCGAGCCACCGCAAATGGGGCCCGGCTGGCTGGAGTATGTCCGGGGCAGCGTTTTCAAATACATCATAGTCGCCGTCCTGCCCGCCTTGGCATTCGTCATCATGGTGCTTTATGTCAACTTCTGCCTTTCGCTTCTCGCCCTGCCTCTGGTCGCGGTGTTCCTCATCTGGCTTTTCAGGATCAAGAAGCTCTGGCACCAGATCGCGCTCGGAGCGGTCGCATTGACCCTGGCGAGCATGGCTATATCTGCAGTCTACATGGCCGCCTTCACTGAGGTCCCTGGCGGACTCTACAGCGGAAACGGGGCATTAGTGAATGGAAGGGTGGCACCGTACAGTGGGACGCCGAATACAGTGTACGTTTTCACTGTTACCGTAGAACACAACGCGACCGACATAGATTCGTATGTGATCATATCCGACTTGGTCGGTTCCAATGAATTAAACCTGACCATGCAACTGGTGTCGCATAGCGCCGATTACTCCATTCGGAATTTCTCGGCTAATACGACCCTTGTAAACCCGGTGAGCAACTTCCGTTTCGCTACGAACATCGACGGCGAATGGCATAAATCCAATTGGTACAACGGCCCGATTTCTTCGGATTCGCTGGCTGTCTACGGCACCTTCGCAGGAGCCATATTGCTGGAGATATTCGCCTACTGCTTCATGCAGTACATCGTGATGCTGCTCTTCCTGCGCATGTCCGCGAAGTCGAAGGACACGCGGGAGAAGATGCTCAAGGATTACCAGAAGAAGAAGGAGCTGACGCTAGGCCGCGGGAAGGACGCAAAGGAAAGCCCTGAGGAAGCCGCGGAAGGCGAGAGCAAAGAGGATACTTTCGTCTGCTCCGAGTGCGGCGCCGAGGTGAAGGCGTCTGCGAAATACTGCCCGAACTGCGGCGAGCCTTTTGATGACGAAGATGAGGGCGAGTCCGGAAGCGAGCACGACAAAAAGTGATTGTCCGTACGCAGCACACCTCTTACTGCGGCGGGGATTGTTCTCTGGCGCAAAGCCCCGATACGCGTAATTTATTTAACCGGATGCGGATTACGCCCTGGGATGCGCTCGTAACGAACTGAGTCTAGCATCGACGGCGTGCCGGAGGTTTTCCCTTGTCCTCTATCGCAGAAGAGATGGCAAAGAAGCAGAAGGAGATTTCAGTCGCTGAGTTCTTCGAGAAGAACAAGCACATACTCGGTTTCGATTCCGCAACCAGGGCGCTGATCACCGCGGTCAAGGAGGCCGTGGACAACTCCCTGGATGCCTGCGAAGAGGCGGGCATCATGCCGGAGATTTTCGTCGAGGTCAAGAAGGAGAACGCCACGGATTTCCGAGTGATCGTCGAGGACAATGGCCCGGGCATAGTCAAGAAGCAGATCCCGAACGTCTTCGCGAGGCTACTCTATGGGTCGAGGTTCCACGCCATACGCCAAGCCAGAGGGCAGCAGGGCATAGGCATCTCCGCGGTCGTGATGTATTCGCAGCTCACGACCGGGGAGTTCGCCAAGATATGGTCGAGGACCGCCGGCGCCCAGGCTGCGAACTCCATAATACTGAGGCTGGACACCAAGAAGAACCTCCCAGAGATAATCAAGGAGGATTTCGTCATCTGGGAGAAGGAGCACGGCACGAAGATGGAGGTCCACCTGAAGGGGAAGTACGTCGCCGGAAAGCAGTCCATAATCGAGTACCTGAAGGGCACGGCCATAGTCAACCCGCATGCGAGGATCACCTATGTCCCGCCCGAGGGGCCCACCATGGTCTTCGAGAGGGCGTCCGAGGCGATGCCACCGCAGACGAAGGAGATCAAGCCCCACCCAGAGGGCATCGAGCTCGGAGAGCTCCTCAGCATGGCGAAGGACACCGACTCCACGAGGATGTCGGCCTTCATGGCGAACAGCTTCTCGCGGATATCCAACAGGGTCGCCAGGGAGATCCTTGAGACGGCGGGCATCCCGCAGGGGATGAAGCCGAAGGAGCTGAGCATAGAACAGGCGAAGGCGATCATAGAGGCGATAAAGAGGGTCAAGATAATGGCCCCGGAGACAGACTGCCTGAGCCCCATCGGCCCGTCCCTGATCAAGAAGGGGCTGAGGAACGTTCTAGGCGAAATCAAGGCGGACTTCTACGCTCCGCCGATCACCAGGGAGCCGAGCGTCTACTCCGGAAACCCGTTCGTGGTCGAGGTGGGCATAGTCTACGGCGGCGAGCTGAACAAGGAGGATCCGGTGCAGATACTGAGGTTCGCAAACCGCGTCCCGCTGATGTACCAGCAGGGGGCGTGCGTGATAACGAAGGCGATAGAGTCCGTCGATTGGCGCAGGTACGGCCTCGAGCAGAGGGGCGGGCAAGGGATACCTTTCGGCCCGGCGATCATCCTCGTTCATGTGGCCTCGACGAAGATACCATTCACCTCGGAGTCGAAGGAGGCAGTCGCGGACATCGAGAACGTCAGGGAGGAGATTGCGCTCGCGCTGAAGGCTTGCGGCAGAAGCCTGAAGACCCACCTGGGGAAGGTCACCAGAAAGGAGAAGACGAAGCTGAAGTTCGAGATCGTCGCGGAGATTCTCCCCAAGATCGCCGAGAAGAGCGCGAAGATAATTAAGAAGCCCGTTCCGAAGCTCAACGGGACCATAACGAAGATAATGAACATCGTATGGATCGACGATTCGGTCGAGTTCGTCAAGAACAAGCATGTTATCAAAATCAACGTCTACAACTACACGCCGACCGCGAAAACGATGGACCTCATACTCGTGTTGCCCAACAACAACGGGTTCAAGATATCGAAAGCGACCCCCGAACCGACGGTCGAGAAGGAAGGGGTCGTGCTTTCCTGGCCGATCAAGCGCCTGCCGTCGACGGAGTCCATGGTGATCGGGCTCGAGCTCTCTGGCGGCGACAAGGACGCGTATGACGACAACGAGATCTATGTGACCGGGATCGACCCTGTCTCAGTCATAGGCGCGGAGCCGCTGCCCGGGGACTGGGACGTTGAGAAGTTGATTGTCACCGAGACGCCCGCCGAGGAGGCCGAGGTGCCGGAGGAGGAAGAGGAGGCGGACTACGATGAGGAAGGGGAGGTGCTCTCCGATGACGAATGACGGGAAGTACAGCGGCAGCAGGTACGACCTCGCCGTAGAGAAGCTGACCGAGATCGCCGGCACGATCTACAATCAGATTGACAAGGGGCAGATCCCGAAGATGGTCATCCCGCTGCGGACGAAGAGCAACATAAGGTTCGACTCGAAGAGCGCCGTCTGGAAATACGGCAAGGCGTCCGGGGCCAGGACCGCGAAGAAGCTGAAGGGCGCGCAGATGCTGCTGCGCACGATGTACATGCTCGAGTTCATCGAGGACATGATCGAGGAGGAGAAGTCCTCCACCCTCAGAGAGATGTACTACATATCGGAAGGCTGGGACAAGGCGAAGTTCGGTGCGCAGGAGGAGAGCAACCTCCTCGCTGAGGACCTCGAGATAGTCACCGGCTGCCTCAGGGAGGACTTCAAGCTGAGGCCGGAGGAGGCCGGGGCCAGCGTCATCGGGAACATAACGATAACCGAGGTCGACAGGAAGGGCAGGAAGAAGAAGATCAACTGCAGGGACGATGTCGGGGACTCCGGGTACGGCATACCGTACAACGTCGAGAAGGACAAGGTCGAGATCAAGGACGTCGATGCGGACTTCATCCTCGCGATCGAGACTGGCGGTATGTTCGACAGGCTCGTCGAGAACGGCTTCGACGAGGACGCCAGGGCCGTGCTCGTGCACCTGAAGGGGCAGCCTGCGAGGTCCACCAGGAGGTTCATCAAGAGGGTGAACGAGGAGAAGGGGCTGCCCGTCGTGACATTCACCGACGGCGACCCGTGGTCTTTCAGGATACACGCCTCCATCGCATACGGGGCCATCAAGACGGCGCACATCTCGGAGTATCTGGCGACGCCGTCGACCGAGTTCATAGGCATAACCGCCACCGACATCCTGCACTACGAGCTGCCGACCGACAAGCTCACCGACAAGGACGTGCAGGCGCTCAAGGCGGAGCTTACGGACCCGAGGTTCAACGACCCATTCTGGAAGAGCGAGATCGAGACCATGCTGGAGATCGGCAAGAAGGCCGAGCAGCAGGCGCTCGCCAAGTACGGCCTCGAGTATGTGACGAGCACCTACCTGCCAGAGAAGCTCGGAGAGCTCGGCCTGATGAAGAAATGAGCGGAAAGCGTGAATCCTTGGCGGGTTCCGGCGGGCGGCGACTGCAGGGTTAATTAATCAGTATCGGGTTTCCCTGCTGGAAATAGAGGGGCAACGTTTCCCAGAAGGTTGGTTTCAATGGGTGCGCCGCTGCTTGAGCTGTTCGACAAGGATGCTTTGGACCGCATACACGAGTTGACCGTCGACATTCTCTCGAAGGTCGGGTTCCTGATAGAGAGCAGGCCCGTTCTCGAGATGGTGAGGGAGCATGTCTCGAGGGTCGACATGGAGAAGAAGCGCGTCTGGATGGACGAGAGCGAGCTGATGGAATGGATCAAGAAGGCGCCGAAGGAGCTCACCCTCGCCAGCAGGGACGGTAAGAACGACCTGCCGCACCCGGCGAAGATAAGCTACGGGGCCACCGACGGGCAGCCCGTCGAGGTGTTCGACCTCGAAACGGGGGCGAGGAGGCATTCGACCTACGCCGACTGCATACAGCTGGCCAAGCTCGCAGATGCGCTCCCGCAGGTGCAGATATACTGGCCCATGGTCGCCGCGACCGACAAGGACCCGGCGGTCTGCTCCTACTATGAGCTGACGGCGTCCATGGAGAGCACGACCAAGCACATCCAGCACGGCGCGCACGACACCGACGAGGCGGATTTCCAGATAGAGTACTGCTCGGCGATCGCAGGCTCGCTCAAGAACCTGCAGAGGAAGCCGTTCATAAGCAACACCCACACCCCGATGAGCCCGCTGTTGCTGGACAAGGGGCAGATCAACGCGGCCGTGGCTTATGCGAAGGCGGGGCTCCCGAACATACACCTCGTCATGGTAATACTCGGTTCTAGCGGACCAGTGACCATGCCGGGGGCGATCGCCCAGGGCAACGCGGAGATACTCGCGTCGATAGCCGTGTGCGAGATGGCGAACCCCGGCAGCCCGTCGATATACTCCTTCGAATCAGGTTCTATGGACATGAGGAGCGGCGTGTTCCTCTCCGGGTCGATCGAGGGCGCCCTAATGACGGCCGGGGCGTGCCAGTTCGCGAAGAGGTATTCGCTGCCGAACCAGATGGGGGGGCTGGCCGCATCGGGCGCGATACCTGGCTTCGAGGTCGGCATACAGAAGGCGATAAGCGGGCTGATACCGGTGATGGCGGGCGCTGACAGCGTGGTCGGCATCGGCGGCATAAACCGCTCCGGCGTGGAGTCATGCATCCAGATGGTCCTGGACTGCGAGGCTTGGAGGTCGATTGTCAGGACGGTGGAGGACATCAGGATCGATGAGAACTCCTTGGCGATGAAGGCCATCGAGGAGGTCGGGCCAGGAGGCACTTATCTCAGGAGCCTGCACACGCTGAGGAACTTCAAGAAGGAGACGATCATCCCGGAGCTGGTCTCCGGCCATTCGAGCAAGGACATACCGAAGGAGGAGGAGATGATTGCGAGCGCGAGGAAGAAGGCAAAGAAGATCCTCGCGGAGCACAAGTCCCCCGGCTTCGAACCGTCCATGAAGAAGGAGCTGGACGGCATATTCAAGAGGCATGCCGACCTGGCGATGAAGACGCACGGTTGATGAATCGCGTCATGCGTCGGCAACGATCGGAGTGATTCGATGAAGCTTTCGAGCGAATGCGTTCCGTGTCTTCTGAAGAGGGCCGCATACGAGGTCGAGCTGTGCGCCCCGGACAGGGTCATGGATGCATTCGCGGCCTGCTCGGAGGTCGCCGCCAGCGGTGTCAGGAAGGGCATGTCGTCGGTCGAGTTCGCCACCGATATCCACAGGTGCGCCTACGACATAATCGGTAAGCCCGATCCCTACGATGGCCTGAAGAAGCGCAGCAACGAGATCGCCCTCGCCCTCTACCCGGAGGCGGAGAGGTTCGTGAGGAAGGCGGACGACCCCATCCGGGCGGCGATGGTCGCCTCCATAGTCGGGAACGTCCTGGACTTCGGCATAGCTGGAAGCATAGGAACGCCTGAGTCTCTGAAGAAGGAGTTCAAGGGACTCCTGGGCGAGAAGCTCGGCTACGACGATTCTGCGAAGATAGCGGGACTGATGAAAAGCGCGGAGGAGATCTTGTTCCTCGCCGATAACTGCGGCGAGATAGTCTTCGACAGGCTGCTCCTTGAACAGATGAGAACGCTGACCGAAGCGAAGATCGTGCTCGTGATCAAAGGCGAACCGATATTGACCGACGTCACGAGGAAGGACATGAAGGGGCTCGGCATCGAGAAGCTGGTCGACGAGGTGTTGGAGACGGAGGGGCTGGCCGTCGGCCTGAACCTTTGGACCAGGGGAGTGAACTCCTCGCTTAAGGCCAGGATGAGGAAAGCGAACCTCCTGATAAGCAAGGGGATGGCGAACTTCGAGGCGCTCTCGGAGCACAGATGGAGGGCGGTTGCCTACTTGCTCAGGTCCAAGTGCGGCACGGTCTCAAGGGCGCTGCGCGTCGGGAAAGACTTGAACGTGATAAGGCTGGTGAAGGGGGGTAAGCATTGACCGTCGATGTGGCCTTCCACCATCTGCGCCTTCCCAGGAAGAGGTTCGAGACGTCCAGTGGGCTCAGGGAGAATGCCGAGGTGTTCGTATTGGAAGCGCGGCACGGGGCGTTCAGCGGCATCGGGGCGGGTTCTCCCGCCACTAGCGTCGGCGATTCCCCCAAGAAGTGCGGCAATGCCCTTGCCTATGCGAAAGATCTGAAGATCGAGCCTGACAGCTACTTCGAAAGCGATATCACAGACGACCTGAGGAGCCGCAGCCCGGCCGCCGCCGCTGCTCTGGATATCGCGATGTGGGATCTGCGCGCGAAGATGCAATGCATGAGCCTCGCAGAGCTCCTCGGTGGCGAAGTGGAATCGCTTCCCACGGATGCGACCGTTGACCTAAAGAGGCCGGATGAAGCGCGCATGGATGCAACCAGATTGGCGCAAGAGGGATTCAAATGCATCAAGGTGAAGGTCGGGAGGATCCTCTTGGAGGATCTGGACAGGACCAGGGCGGTAAGAGATGCCGTCGGCCCCTCCGTGAGGCTCTTCGTCGACGCGAACGGAGGGTACGACGAGGAGAAAGCAAGGGATTTCTGGGAGAGCGCCTCTGAGCTGGATCTGGAGTTCTTCGAGCAGCCGGTCCCAAAAGACATGGTCGGCGAGCTCGCATCCCTGAGGGAGAGCGGCGTGGAGATATGCGCCGACGAATCCTTCGCAGATGAGGATTCGCTCAGGAGAATCATAGCGCTAGAGGCCGCCGACATCGTCAACCTGAAGCTGATGAAGTCGGGCGGATTGACACAGGCCATCAAGCTGGTGAAGATGGCGAAGGAGGCGGGGATCGATACGATGGTCGGCTGCATGGGGGACGTCGGGATATCCATAGGGGCGGCCGCCCACCTCGCCTGCTGCATAGGACCTCGCCAGGTCGACCTGGACTCGCATCTGAACATAATGCAGATCTGCGACGGCCCTGCCGTGAGCGACGGTGAGATACTGCTCAGGGACGATCCCGGTCTCGGAATACGCCTGACCGCGGACTGGCGACAATGGAGGGTCTGAGCCTCGAATCGGATTTCTATCATCGAAGTCGCGTATGAGAAATAAGGAAGCAGGCTATGGCGCTTTTCCGGCTTCCTGGTCCCTCTCCCCGCAGAGCCTTCTCAGAATCTCCTCTTCGTCCTATTGAATGCCAACGATATCAGCATCAATCCGAGTATCGGGATGATGATCTCCGAGAACTCGGGGATGAACGGCGGGAACGGAATGTCCGTTAGAGGGTAGAGATCCTTGGCTGAGCTGGTTCCCGTGAGATTGTATGAAAAATCAACGATTCCGCTTGGAGGGAGAGTGTCCGGGCCGGTCTGGTCGCTCCAGTAGTTGCCATATTCCGATGAGGAGTTCCAATAGTTGTTCGTGCCCGAGTCGGATGCCTGTATCTTCATATCATCATAGGTGTCCCCGGATCCCCTGTTGTGATAGAAGGTGTTGTTCCATACCCTATTGTTGCTGGAGGCCACGTTCGATATGTATATTGCGAATTGGACGTTGTTCGAGACTGTGTTATGAAATATGACATTTCTGGGGCCGGAGTTAATGTACATGCCGTATTGGGAATTGTTCGAGCAGGTGTTGTTTGTCACGATGGTGCCGCTGGTCTGCCCGATATAAATCCCGTGCAGATTGTTCGAGGCCTCGTTGCCTAAGAGCCTGTTGTTCTTAGAGCTGGAGAGCTGGATGCCGGCGTCGTCATTGTAATTGCAGGTGTTGCTGGACAAGGTATCGTTATTGGAGGTGTCGATGCTTATGCCATAGTAGGCATTGTTCGAGCAATCGTTGCCGACTATTGTGTTGTTGCTTGATTTGTAGAGCCACATGCCGTAATTGCTGTTCGAGCTGCAGTTGTTGTTGATCAGGGTGTTGTTGTTAGATGAGTCGAGATAAATGCCATAGACGCTGTTCCAACATTTGTTGCCGCTCAGTGAGCCATTTGTACAATTGGAAAGGAAGATTGCCGTATAATCTATCAGGGTGTCATGGATCTCGCAATCCCTTATTTCGAAGTGAGCGTCCGTGTTCCATATCCTGATCCCGTCCTCGGAGAGCGCGCTAATATTCCAACCTTCGATGATATACGGATTCGAGGCAGTCCCGTTACCGGATGAGACTCCGTTGTCTGGGAAGTCCGTATGATTGAACTGGGCGTTGCCGTCGATGAAGATTGTGCCATGGGATGTATGTGAGATATATGTGGGGGTATCCGGTTCCAGAGCATTGCCCACATAGGGAGCAAGGGTGATGAGCATGGCTGTCAGGAGATTAATGACGATGGCCGATGCGACTATTGTTGCGAGCGGGCGGCTTCCGAAATCGTTCCTCGGTCCTTTCAATGCTCTATCTATTTCTGGCATACGACCCCGCCAAGAGGGAAGGGCAACTAGAATAAGGATTTTCCCATCTCCTCTCCGGGAAATGAGACGGCGCTTTGAATGGCCAGTAGACCGAAAGGGGATTTGTCCTACGCTAAGCACCTCGCGTACGTCATATCGCGGGACATGAACAGCCCAGCTAGAGTCTTCAATGTACGGATACCCTACTCGAAAGGGATTTCTACCGGATATCCCTACCTCGTGCTTGCAATTGTGTCCGGCGCATGAATATGACCAAGATGAAGCGTGATTCGAAGAAGAACAGCGCCAAGAAGAGGAAGATCGACGAGCTCAAGAGCGCTGAGGAGAAGTTCCAGACGCTCGTTGCGAAGCGCGACGAGATAAACCAGCAGGCGCTCGCGATCCGCGCGGAGAGGGACTCCCTCAACGACAAGAAGAAGGAGCTCAGGACCTACCTGGACGAGCTCAGGGACATGAGGAGGAAGCTCTCGGAGGTCGTCGGCGAGCACAAGAAGAAGAGGGACGAGCTACAGGCGAAGGCGAAGACGCTCATAGACATGAAGAAGAAGCTGCGCACGGAGCTGGACAACGATGCGAAAATGGATCTCGGCTTCAAGAAGCGCGAGATGAAGAAGCTCGAGATGGAACAGCAGACGATCCCTATGCCGATCGAAGAGGAGACCGAGATCGTCAAGCGCATCAAGAAGCTCTACGACCAGATCAGCGAGCTGCAGGGGCGGGTCAAGGAGCAGAAGGAGATCCAGATGTCGGTTTCTGAGATCAACGATGCTATCGACGAGGCCTTCGAGCTGGCGAACACGGAGCACCGCAAGCTGATGGTGCACGTGAGCGAGAGGAGAGAGATAGACGAGAAGATTACGACCGTCGTCAACGACATTGGGGTCTTGATAAGCGCCGCCAACAAGAAGCACAAGGAGTTCATGGAAGCGAGAGAGGCGGCGGACGCCCAGCACATGAAGGCCAAGGAAATGAGGGACAAGATCCTCGAGATGCGCGCGGTGAAAAGGGCGGAGTGGGCCGAGCAGCGCCAGGCAATCACCGAAGTGAACATGGCTGTGAAGAAGGAGCTCCTTGACAAGGACAAGCTTGACAAGGCTGCTGATGCGTCCTTGAAACTGCTGCTTTCGAAGGGCAAAATCGAACTCTGAATCCGATGGTTCTTAAGAATCCGCAATGATTGGAAGTCAAATGATTTTTCTACCTAAAGGAAGATGCATGTCACTCGTTTGATGTTTGATATTGCGATTTAATGGGCGGGGGAATGCGCTTGGACGAGGACGAGAAAAGGGAAAGGCTCGGCGTCTTTGAGAAAGTGCACAAGCTGTTCCTCGCGATACGCGGCCAGATGAACACCGATAGGATCTGCGGTGTCGTCAAGTCCGAGATGTCCGAGTACGTCAAATGCGACCTGATTCTTTTCCTCAGATACAGCAGGGAGGCTCTGAGCGTTGAGGTCCTTGCCAGCAGCGAATCGAACCCGGGAGTTGCCATCCACTCAAGCATAGATGAGCCCTCCTCGGAATGGATAGAGAGGCAGAGGGGGTGCAAGCTCTCATGGTTCCCGAGCCTCGAAAGCGCGCCGAACTTCCTACGGGAAATAGGCAACAACTGGAACATGCGGGCTGCGGCCATTTACACGGGCGACGACACGGACTCGATCTGGGACATGCTGATAATCGGCCGGAACGAGGCGCAGGATGAGAGATGGATAGGGCCGAGCCAGGAACTGATGGATCTCCTGAGGGGAGCCTCGCTGATACTGAGCAATATCCACCTGATCTCAGAGGTCGGGATAATAAAATCCGACATCAAAGCGATCTTCGATCTGGCTCCGGTCGGCATATTGATTATCGATTCCGATGGGACCGTCATCGATGTCAACAACCATGCACTCTCGATCCTCGGCGGGGAGGTACCGCTCGAGTCCATGGTCGGCGAGAGCATTCTCACGAGCGGGCACCTGAAGGGGAGCGGGCTCGACCTGCTGATCCAGAAGACGATCGAGGGGCAGGAGACCGAGAACGACAACTTCAAGCTCAAGGCCGAAGGCGGTAGGGTGTCCTACCTGCACATCAAGCTCAGGCCTGTTCCAAAGGCCAACGGCATGATGATGGCGATATGCGTCATGACGGACGTCACGCAGAGGGTGCGCCTGCAGCAACAGCTAGAGAGGTCCTATCGCACGCTGACGGAGGCGTTCCAGGAATTGCAGAAGGTCGACAAGATGAAGACGAAGTTCATCGACGTCGTCTCGCATGAGCTTCGCACGCCGCTCACCGTCATGCGGGGATATCTCGAATTCCTTGAAAGCGAATACGGGAGCAAGCTTGACCCTAAGGTCCTTTCGAAGATGCAGATAATGAAGGTCAACGCCGACAGGATGTACGACCTGGTGGAGTCGATGCTCGACGCCGCGCAGATAGAGAGGGGCGCGATGGTGGTCTCGAAGCATGAGGTTTCCGTGAAGGCGCTGGTGGAAGAGGTCGTCGCATCGCAGAGACAGTTCGCCACCGAGAAGCATCAGGAGCTGACCGTAGTCGCCATCGGTGACATCGGATTGTATAAGATCGATGCGAAGAAGATGCGCGACGCCCTGAAGAACATCACGAACAACGCAATAAGGTACACGCCGGAGGGAGGGAGGATCCAGGTCGGGATTGCCGACGAGGGCAAGATGCTTCACATCTGGATAAAGGACAACGGCGTCGGCATACCAACCAGCGACCTAGAGAAGATATTCGACAGGTTCCACATAGTCACCGCGGAGGAGCTGTCCCATCAGGTCGACAGGATCGGCCTTGGCCTGCCCATAACCAAAGGAATAATAGAAGGCCACGGCGGAAAGATCTGGGTGGAGAGCGAGGTCGGAAAGGGCAGCATCTTCCACATCAACATCCCGAAGGACTGATTGCTCCGCATCAGCGCCTGGCAATCGCTTTCTCATAGAGCTGCAGTGTCTTTTCCGCCGAGGATTCCCAGGTGTATTTTCCGATGGTCCTCTTCGCGGAAGCGCACAGCCTCCCCCTCAGGCCTTCGTCGTCCAGCAGCCGTTCGGCCGCCTTCGCGATGCCGGCGACGTCCCCCACCGGAGCGAGAAGCGCGTTCTCTCCGTCGGATACGAGCTCCGTGACGCCGCCAACTGGCGATGATATCACTGGGCATCCGGCCGCCATGGCCTCCATGATAGCGAGGCCCCATCCCTCCATACGTGTCGGCAGAAGGAAGATTGAAGCCGATGAATAGAGCCCTGCCAGCTCCCGATCGGTCACGAGCTCTCTGATCTCGACCTTGCCGGAGAGGCCGCATCTGCCTATCAGGTGGTCGAACCATTCCCGCGACTCCGTGCAGAGGAAGCCGGGTCTTGCGACGGCGACAAGGCGAAGATCCCGCCCTCTGGATGTGAGGGTTTCCAGGGCTTCGATCGCGAACTCGAGGCCTTTCCTGGCCTCCATGCCGCCGACGAAGAGGATGAATGGCTCGCGCTTTTGCTCGGCTCCGCTGAACCTGCCTGCATCGATCCCGTTGTAGATTACGGTCGATTCCAGACCGCATCTCGATCTCAGCTCTTCCTGCCAGTATCTCGATACTGTGATCTTCTCGGTGTCGCCGAGCAGCGCCGCCCTCTCGCACTTGTCCATGAAAGGGTCTTGGAAGCCCTGAATGTGGTGAACCGTCCTGACCGTCGGACCTGCGAGTGAGCCTTCGGCGACGAGCATCTGCAATGCGGTGTCGCAGACGCAGTCCTGGGCATGGTATATGTCGAAATCGCGCGGCAGCCCGATGACCAGCGCTTCGGCCATATTCCTGAGCCTGTGCCTAGTATCGTCGTTCCAATCGTAATCTATCAGGCATACCGGGAATGAGGTCTTCCCGTAGAAGCTCGCGTAGTCTTCGACGAGCCCGCGCCTCCTCAGCGACACGAGGGTGACATCCGCGCCTTTGGCTCTCAGTGCCTCCGACAGGCGCACTGCATGGACGACCCCGCCTCTGGGGCGCATCGTGTAGGCGAGCATGGCGATTTTCATTTTCTACCCGAGAAGTGTCGCTGTCCTCTTGATTATTGCTGTCCCCCGCTGAGCGATTTTCGGAAAATCTTTTAGCAGTTTATGGCTCAATCGAAAAGCATTCTGGAAGAAGCATAGAAAGGGTTAATTACGACTCCCTCAATCATCTGCGTGCCGACATAAGGTACATTGGCTTGCCGCTCCAAAATCGAGCTCGGCCAGATGGCGCGGGTCCGATAATGCGCGCAACATTGATTCGTCTCTGACTGATGGAAGAACGGCCCGGTGTTCGTAGCAGCCGGCGGGGGGATCGGGAATGAAATCAACCCAAGAGGGAACGGACAGAGCCAAACGCAATATTTTGTGGTTCGATGAGACTGGGATAAAGGACGTCCCTCTCGTCGGCGGAAAGAACGCCTCCCTCGGAGAGATGATACGAGAGCTGCAGGTAAAGGGGATAAGCGTCCCCAACGGATTTTCCGTGACCACGGAGGCTTTCAGGAGATTCGTGGCGGCGAACCACCTCGAGGAGAAGATGGAGAAGGCCCTCAAGGGGCTGGACACACACAACCAGGAGGACGTTGCCAGGAAGGGGAAGGAGGTCCGCGAGCTTTTCCTTCAGTCGGTCTTCCCGCACGAGCTTGGCGACGAGATAATCCTCGCCTATAACGAACTGGCCAGGAAGCTCGGGAGCAAGAACCCGCATGTCGCCGTCAGATCCAGCGCCACCGCCGAGGACATGGAGGGGGCTTCCTTCGCAGGGCAACACGAGACGATCCTGAACGTGGTCGGCGCGGAGAATCTGCTGAGGGCGATCAAGCAGTGTTTTGCCAGCCTTTTCACGAACAGGGCGATTTCCTACAGAGCGGACAAAGGGTTCAACCAGCTGGGAATCGCGCTCTCCGTCGGCGTGCAGCACATGGTGCGGAGCGACATCGCCTGCTCCGGAGTCATATTCACGATCGACACGGAGAGCGGCTTCGACAAGGTCGTCTTCATCACAGGCTCCTGGGGCGTAGGCGAGCTGATCGTCCAGGGAGGGGTTTCACCGGATCAATTCTTCGTGCTCAAGGAACTCATAGGCAAGAGCGAGAACCCGATCATCGAGAAGCGCCTCGGAGAGAAACTGCACAAGATGGTCTACGACAACAAGGGGAAGCTTTTCGAGGACCAGGTGCTGAGTGCCGACAGGCGCAAATACGTCCTCACTGACGCGGAGGCCACGACCTTGGCCAAGTGGGCTGTCACGATCGAGCAGCACTACGGCAAGCAGATGGACATCGAGTGGGCGAAGGACGGAACCAACAATCAGCTATACATCGTCCAGGCGAGGCCCGAGACTGTGCACTCGATCAAGAAGGGGAAGTACTTCGACACATACATACTCGAGGAGAGCGGGCGCGTGATAGCGCGCGGAGACGCCGTCGGCTCGAAGATCGGCCAGGGGGAGGTCAACGTCCTCAGGTCCGCGCTGCAGATAAGCGAGTTCAGCAAGGGGCAGGTGCTTGTCACCGACCGGACGGACCCGGACTGGGAGCCGATAATGAAGATGGCTTCCGCGATAATAACGAACAGGGGCGGGAGGACCTGCCACGCCGCAATCGTGTCAAGGGAGCTGGGGATACCGGCCATAGTCGGAACCGTAAACGGCACGGATGTCCTGAAGAACGGGCAGAAGGTGACGGTCGACACTTCCCAGGGGATGGGGCTGGTCTACGAGGGGATGCTGAAGTTCAGGATAGACAGGATCGACCTCGAGCACATACCCACCACCAAGACCAAGATAATGATGAACGTGGGGATGCCGGAGAACGTGTTCTACCAGGCGCAGATCCCCTGCGACGGAGTGGGTCTGGCCAGGCTCGAGTTCATAATCGCCACCCACATCGGGATCCACCCGCTCGCATTGATCCACTTCCCAGAGCTGCAGGAGAAGGCGAGGGACGGGGACCCCGAGCTGAAGCACATCGTGGAGCAGATAGAGAACAGGACGGCTGGATACGACAGCAAGGCGGACTACTTCGTCGAGAAGCTGTCGCTTGGCATAGCGAAGATCGGCGCGGCATTCTACCCCAACGACGTCATTGTCAGGTTGTCGGATTTCAAGACCAACGAGTATGCAGACCTCCTCGGCGGCAAGATGTACGAGCCGAAGGAGAGCAACCCGATGATCGGCTGGAGAGGCGCGTCCAGATATTACGACCCGAAGTACAAGGAGGCCTTCGGGCTGGAGTGCAAGGCGCTCCAGATAGTCAGGAACCAGAAGGGGCTCCACAACGTCAAGGTCATGATCCCGTTCTGCCGGACGCCCGACGAGGGGCGCAAGGTCATCAAGACGATGAAGGAGTTCGGGCTGACGCAGGGGGAGAACGGCCTGGAGGTCTACGTCATGTGCGAGATTCCGAGCAACGTCGTTCTCGCCGACGAATACTCGCAGGTGTTCGACGGCTTCTCGATAGGCTCGAACGACCTTACGCAGCTGATATTGGGGCTGGACAGGGACTCGGAGCTGGTCTCGCACCTCTACAACGAGAGGAACCCTGCCGTGAAGAGGATGATAAAGAGCGTCATTGAATGCGCGAAGAAGAACAAGCGCAAGATAGGCATATGCGGCCAGGCGCCTAGCGACTTCCCGGACTTCGCCGAGTTCCTCGTTGAGTGCGGCATCGACAGCATCTCCCTGAATCCCGACACTGTAATCAAGACGAAGCTCAGGATCGCCGAGAAGGAGAAATCGCTCGGGATCAAGCCGTGATAAAAATTCAAAGTGCCAGGGGAAGCCGTGCGCCTCCCGTGGCAATGGGTTTCTCAGGCTCAGTCGATCTTCTTCTTCATCTGGCCCACTTCGAAGCCGTACTTCCTGAAGTTCCTCAATATCATATTCGCATCGAGGACTTCTGGCGGGTAGACTCCTCTCTCCTTTATCTTGCCCTGGGCGTACAGAGTGACTGCAATCGCAGTCGGTATTGCGACCTGCGTCGGCGTCGCCGTCGCCCTGTACTCCTTCCAGCAGTACTGGTGGCTCATAGTGTTCCACATGTAGTGCATGAACTTCTTGCCGCCCTTCGAGCCGTAGACGGCTGCCCCGACGCTGCTGTTCCCGATAGTGTTGCACTGTATGTTCGGGTCGACGGGAGAGGCCATGCAGGCCACGATGACGTCCCTCGGCACGACCTTGACGCCTCTCGCATTCACCGGCTTGCAGTCGACGAGCCCGACCATCCTCAGCGCCTTGACGACATTGAGCCAGTCGTCCCCTAGAGCAATCATGAACGACATCTCCTTGCAGCCCTTTCCGATGAACCTCGGCAGCGACTGCGTCTCCTCATGGTCGACCAGGGTAACCTTCAACTTCCCGACCGGCTGGGGGAACTCCCATTCCTCCTGGACTGTTACGGGCTCCTTGCGCTCCCAGTGGCCCTTCGTCCAGATGAGCGAGTTCATGTAGGCTACCTCTTCGATCAGGGTGTCCGGCGACCAGGGCGCATAGAACTTGTCGAACCCTTTGACGGAGCTCTTGTCCCCGTCCCTGATCTTGATCTCATCGACCTTGTCCATGCCGTCTGCGGCGTGTCTTGTGAAGACATTCACGGCGCCAGGGTCCATGCCCCAGCAGATCATCGCAGAGATGTCTTTCTTCTTCCACTGCTTGTCCTGATCGAGCTGCAGGTCCAGCGGGACTCTCTTGACGACCTGGCCAGGCGGTTCGTTCATAACGGCTAGATCGGTGGCCATGTCGACGTAGTTCGTACCTGTCTCCAGGCAGGCCTTCATGATCTTCAGGAAGTATCTCGGCAGGGTCGAGTTCACGACCATGTCCGCTCCCCTGAAAACCTTCTTCATGTCGTTGACGTTTCCGGCGTCGACGACCGCTATCTTCGCTCTCTCTTTGTACTTCATGTCGTTCTTTGCTTTATTCAGCGTGTTCCTCTTCCTTCCGGCGAGCACTATCTCGTCGTATTCAGGTTGCCGCGACAGCCAATTCGCCATCACGGAACCGACGCCTCCACCGGCTCCGACTATCACGATCTTCATTTTCTTTCAGTCCCCCAATTAACCCCACCCCGCGCATACCGAGCCGGGTAGGGGATTTACTGATGGCTATTAGGGTACTTAACCCCCACGATGCGCGGATATTGCACGCTGGCTGGGAAGAATAAAATAATGAGGGGGGTATGAATAAAATCGGACGGATGGGCCGGCAAGCGACCCACCGTCGCATCCCGCGATTACACTTTCTCCTGCTTCGCCTCTGAGGTCATGAATCCGAATTCCTCGAACCTCTTGATTATCGGTTTTGGATCGAGGCATTCCGGCGGATAGACTCCTTTCTTCGTGATCTCCTTCTTTGCCAGCATTATCGCTGCTACCGCTGGCGGCGTGCCGGTCTGGACCGCCGTGGCAGTCCCACCGTACTTCTTCCAGCACTCGTGATGCGCCATCACGTTCCACAGGTAGTGCTGGATGGTCTTGCCTCCCCTCTTCCCGGTAACCTTGACGCTGCAGCAGCCGTGCCCCTTGATCTTGCTCTGGAAGATCGGGTCCGTGGGCACCGGCATCAAAGAGGTGATGACATCTCTCGGAACCACCTTCACGCCCTTGACATCTATCGGGTCTGGGTTGACCATGCCGATTGACTTCAAGACCTTCAGCGCCGTGACGAAATCGTCGCTCAGGGCGAGCATGAAGCTGACATCCTTGACGCCTTTACCGATGAACCGCCCCATGGTCTGGATCTCCTCATGATCCACCTGCCACACCCTCTGCGTGCCAAGCGGCTGCGGGAACTCCCACTCCTCGCTCTTGGTGAGCGGAGCCTCCCTTTCGAACTTCCCCTTGGTGAACACGAGCGAGTTCATGAATGCGACCTCCTCGATGAGGGTGTCCGGAGACCAGAATGAAACGAGCGCATGGTGGCCTTCGACCGTCGCAGTGTCTCCATCCCGGACCTGAATCGAATCCACTGAGTCCATCTGGTCGGCAGCGTACCTAGCCCAGACGTTCACTGCGCCCGGCTCCGCCCCCCAGCATATCATGCCCGCGATTCCCTGGTCCTTATAGGCCTGGTCCATGTCGGTCTGCATGTCGATGGGTATCCTCGTGATCTTCTCACCCGGCTTCTCATTCATCACCGCGAGGTCGGTGGCCATGTCCAGGTAGCTCGAGCCGCTCTCGAGGCACGCCTGCATTATCTTCAGGAAGAACCTCGGCAGGGTGGCGTTTATCGTCATGTCCACCCCCTTCATCCCCTTCTTCATGTCAGCGACGTTGTTGGCGTTCATCGCTATCGGAGTGATCTTCTTGGGGCTCCCCAACCGTTTCTTGATCGCCTCCGCGGTCTCCGCTTTCAAATCAGCCAGCAGTATCTCATCGTAAGCGTCGTCCTTCGCGCAGATGTCGGCTATGACGGACCCTATGGCTCCTGCTCCTATTACGAGTAGTTTCATCAGTTACACCTTGAGGCGCCGAATCGAAAAACAGACCCAGGCACCCTATGTTTGCCCCATTATGAGCGCCCCTACATAACCCTTAGTTGTAAGGTTTATAACCCCCCGGGGGGGTCCCTGGGGGGCTACGGAAGTTGTCCCCCGGGGGATTGTGGTAGGACCGTTTTTTCGTGGTAACCGAACCTGTCCGAGCAACAGTCTTTATGGAGGCGAAATCCGTATAACAAACTCTACTGGCTGGCCATGAAACGCTCAACATTGCCGTGTCCCCAAACCCTTTTTAAAAAAGTCGGATGGGATAATGAGCTGGTCAAATGGAGATATCGAAGTCCTGAAGGAGTACTATTCTCAGGGAAAAGCCGTCGAATTCATAGCGCACGAGCTGAAGAAGACCCCTGCCGCCATCAAGATCAAGGCGTCGAGGCTCGGGCTGCACCGTCAGCACGTCGGGCCGGACGCGGCGACGATTCACACGCTCAAGCGCCTCTCCGAACAGGATATAGCGTCGCGCATAGCGTCGTTGCTCGGGGAAGCCCCAAAGATAGAGGTCGAGGCCAAAGTCTTCTCAGACGACGAGCTATTGGCCTTCGTTGACGGCATGGCGGGGCTGTCGAGGTTCCTCAAGGACTTGGTCGGCGTCGAGTTGCAGGATTATCAGGCCGAGATCTCCGAGAAGCTCATGGGGAAGCGCCCGCTCGTGTGCGTGACAGGGCGGCAGGTCGGCAAGGACTTCACGATCGGCTGCTTCTCGCTATGGGAGGCCATCACCCGGGCAAACGTGAAGATTCTTGTCGTGAGCGCCGCACAAAGGCAGAGCGACCTGCTGAATGACCGCATCCTCGCGTTTATCGCCGGGAACGACCAGCTCTACATGAGCGTCGAGAAGGCCGGCCGCGAGGAGCTCCGCTTCAAGAACGGGTCGAGCATCTACTTCCTGCCGGCGACCGGGCTTATCAGGGGCTACACGGAGATCACGAGAGCCTTCTTCAATGAGGCGCGGGACATCCCCGAGCTCGCATACGACGCGGTTACGCCCATGCTGTCGAGGAGGAACGGGCAGCTCGCGGTCTTCTCAACCCCGCTCGGCAGGACTGGGAAGCTCTGGGAGCTGTGGAACAGCCCGCTATATGAGAAGGCGCAAGTCCGCAGCGACCGGAACAGGTATCTCGACCCCGCGTTCCTCGCAGCAGAGCGCGACAGGATGTCGGGCGGCTCATATCGCTGCGAGTATGAGGGGGAGTTCGTCGCCAGCGAGGCCAACTACTTCGACCTGAACGCCATCCAGAAGTGCGCGGTCGACTACGATCTGCCGCTCCTCCCCGAGGACGGCATGAGGTATTCGATAGGGATAGACTGGGGCCGCAAGCAGGACGCCAGCGTTATGGTCGTCGTCGCTGCGTCTCCGGGTTCAATGAAGGTCGCCGCTATCAAGTCCTTCGAGGGCATATCCTTCGAAGAGCAGCTGCCGGCTGTCAGATACCTCAGCAGCATCTACAAGCCTCTGGCAATCGTCGCCGAGGAGACCGGCCTCGGCCTCGGGCCGTGCGACCGCCTTGAGAAGTTGGGCATACGGATTATGCGATTCAAGACCACGAGCGCGTCCAAGGTCGAGATATACGACAATCTCCGCCGAGCATTCGACAAGCGGCTGATCACAGTCCCGTTCGAGCCGGTGCGCCTCAAGCGCGAATTGGAACTGCTCGAATACGAAACGCTGCCGTCTGGCGCTGTCCGCATAGGGCACCCGGGCGGTGAGCATGACGACTTCGCGGACGCCCTCGCGCTGAGCCTATGGGGGCTGCATCTGGCCTCGCGGTCGCGTTCCCGCATTCTGACGGTTCAGAACGTCGGCGAGAAGGAATACAGATCGCCCTTCCGCTCGCGATCGCGATTATGAGAGTGCCCTACTCTCGTCTAACTTCTGACACACCGTTGTCCACCTTTCATGGCTGGCTATATAAGCCGGCGTCGCTCGGCAGATGTCGATTGTTGTCTTGAATGCCTGTATCGAGCATGAGCCAGCACTTCCTGCGAGTAACAATGAACATTGTTTTTCACGTTCACGATCAGGGCGTCTGCCAAATTGTCCGCAACAAGTCGCGCTGCTCCGATGATACTTCGGATACCCGGTTTGGCGATACCACGTTGTAATTCGGGCGCATGAAAATTGTGTGTGTGTAGCATCGATTTATCTCCTCTCTCTTCTGAACAGACGATAAATCACTTTACTTACACTATTCTACCAGTAACTTTTGTGTAGCACAAAACTTACTTTTGTGTATCACAAAAAATAAATTGTGTAGCACAAAATCTGAGGAAATCGCGGGCGTCAGACATAGGGCGGGGCACACCCCCGGGAATTCCATGTAGCACACACACAAAATCTGAATGCCGTTCCGCGTCAGATTCCGCCGATCGGCAGAGGGGGCGCGCCGGCGCTTTGCGTAGGCGGCCGGTGCGAGAGCCGGTACTTCGACACGATCTCCGCCTGCCTCTTTATGTCGAGGCAGATGTACTTCCTCGTCGTCTCTACATGGTTATGCCCTGCGAACCTGCCGACCTCCTGCAGAGCGTCATAGGTCTCCCCGGCGTCCTCGTACATCAGCGTCAGGCCCGTCCGCCTGAGCATGTGGAACGTGAGGTGGGCACCGAACAACTCCGACGCCTCGTTTAGCAGGTCGTCGCTGCGCGTCTTACCGACCCCGATCAGAGGCGCGTCATCCGCTCCGTCATGAGACGCGAGGTAATTCTCAAGTATCTGCGCGAACTCGTCTTGTAGCCGCACGAGGCGGGTACGGTGCTTAGCGAACAGACGTATCTTCCCTGTCTTGAGCGCGTCCTTCACCTCTCCATAGGTCAGTCGCAGCGTCTCGATGCGCCTGCAGCATTGGAGAAGCCCCGCCGCGACGAGCAGCACCTGCCTCGCCGAGCACGCGCCCGGCGTCATTATCAGCTGATACAGCTGCTCCGCCTGCTCCCTCGACAGCCAATGCACGTTCCGCCTCGAGTCGTCCCCCCGAATAGGCATGTAGAGGTCCTTCATCGAGCGGTTGTCTGCATAATCGAGGAACCGCCTCAGATAACAATGTACGCTGCGGCGGTACGACACGGTGAATTGCTCGTACGTCCTCAGATAGGCGTGAACAATCTCCGGTGTGACCGTGCGGGGCGCTTTGACGTTCCGCTCCTCGCAGTAGTCGACGAAGCTCCTCAGCACCGTCTTGGATGCGGATATGTGATTTCTGCCGAGCCCCCTTGTTGCCAGTTCCTGCAAGTACCCCGATAGTGCTCTGGATAGGCGCGAATTTGGATCTGACACGCGATCACCTCACGCGCCTCTGATATCCGCCTTGGTCGCGTGGTTATGCTCAGCCTCGTGCTGGGCGTCGGGGGTCTTGTGCCCCTCGAAGTTCGGTCGGGGAGTTGCGGCCGGCGCATCTGTGAGCGTTGCGGCCATGAGCCTGATCGTTTCGAGCTCGATAATGTCTCTCGCAGCTGACAGACCTGCGGCCAACCCCTGCTTGAATCCGAGGCGGTATGCACTCTTGATCGGGTCGCGCCGATCTATCCTTGAAAACAGGTTGCTCAACGCCTCTTCGTGTTCATGCATCAATTCCCAGACATGGCTCAACTCGATATCTACTGCGGTTGGTTCGTTCATTCAATCCCTCGGCGGCATTCTGCCAGATAGCAATGCGCTGGCTATAATTTAAATTAAAAGGTCAATTGAATGTGGTATATCCAATGCACCGATTAGGACTTCTCGGAGCTTTTTGGCCATGGAACGACAGTTCTACAATGCGTGCACCAATGGAGTCCCGTTTCTTTCGTGAATATGTTTGCGAGGCCGTCTTCAGGAACCCAGACATATTTCTGTCCGCAATTGTCGCAAATCAAAACTCTGCTCTGCGGTCTTGCCATGTAACTGCAATCCGCTTAGTCTGAGATTATTTTTTGCTTCGGCTTCCCGATTTAGCATGGGGATAGCCAGCATCGTGGAATTGTTGAAAGTCAGCGGTTGGACAGGGTATATAAGGATTTTGTCTGCGAATTCTATTAGTGATGTCAGTTTCAACAGTATGCCCCGGCAATGGAAAAAGGGATGCCGTAGCGATGTCTGCACGCCTTCCGGATACCATGCTGAGAAAGAAGGGGCGCGATCGCACGACAACATTGTCGATTTCATTGCCCCGGAAACTTCTCAAGGCAGTTGATCGGCAGCGCGACCTTGTACCGCGTTCAACTTTCATTGCCAGCATTTTGAAAAAGAAATTAAAGATTCAGAGTTAACGCAACAGAAGGGATGGGTATGGAACGGCATGAGCATGAGTTTGTGAAATGTGTATGGGTCGAACCGGACGGCAGTTTTCATTGTGTCCGAGCGGTTGAAGTTGTCGCTGATGATGGGTTATTTCTCACTCTTCGACTCCTCGATGGGACGGAGCTAATGCTATCGAGATCGGCGATTGTGAAGCTGGAAACTTCACCGGGAGGGCGGACACTGTGAAAGCCCGACTTGAGCGCGGACTGCGGTCGATTGCCAACGCCATCGAGGCACAGAAACTCGACAAAGTAACCCGGCGCGTACTGCTTAAGTTCTTCATAGATGCAGGTATCGGAACAGACAATCGCACTCAGCGACGATGGATAGAGGACGCGGTTGTTGCAGGGTTGCTTACTCCGGACGAAAAAGGTATCTTCACACGCGGCCCAAATTTTTCAGAGTTTATCGACAAGCCAGCGTCGGTATCCGACACCATGGTGTCATCCGACGAGGTGGTGAAGACATGACAGAATCTGCAATATTGATAGAGTTCAAGCATCAACTCATAACAGTGTTTCGAAAGGATATCCGAAAGATAAATCAGTTCCTCGCGGAGCACGGCTTCGAACGGCCTGATGACGTTGATGAGGAATCAGCGACCAGACTGATCGATGAGTTGCGGATAATGATTGCGGAGCAAAGGAGATGAACTAAATCATGACGACTTGCACTTGGACAGGATTGGGCGCGGATAATCTCGCCTCGACGGGGGCAAACTGGGATACCGACCCCGCGCCGCCGGCGGCGGGGGACACTATCGTCATAAACAGCGGCTCGAAAGCTATTACGTGGGACATCGCGGCAGAGTTCGGCACGTACTCCCAGAACAGCGGGTACAGCGGCGTCGTCACGCTTGCGGCGTCGACGAACTGGAGCACGACCGGCGACATCACGGTTGCGGCGGGAACGCTGACAGGCGTCACGACCTCGACGGTGTCCTGCGCGGGCAACTTCACGCACACGGCGGGGACGATAACGAACAACGCCCTGAACTTGACGATGACGGGTTCGGGCAAGACCGTGACGATGGCGACGACGAACGGGCTCTATACCCTCACGATAAACGATGACACCTATGTGACGCACTCCGGCGCGAGTTGCTCGGCATATCATCTGATCACGGCAACGTCGAAGACGCTTTCGATAAATTCAAGCAAGATTTTCGCCGTGAGGATTTACAGCGGGTCGCTGACGAACAACGGGATTATCGGGGGAGCTGGGACGCTGCAATTCTGGGAGTCGGGGGCGGCGCACAGCGACACGGTGACGTTCGGACATATAGACTGCCCTGTCGGACTCCGCAACATCTCGACGAGCAACTACTCTATCCTGCTCGGGGCGAACACCGAGTTTCATTCGACGTTGACGGTGTTCTCCGACACGAGCGGCAAGACGATGACGCTGGACGACAACGGCAACAAGACGCTCATAGTGACGGGGGCGGCGACGCTCGGGCTGGCGGGGATAGCGACGCAGGGCACGGGGACGTGGCAGTTCGACGGCGGCCTTGTGATCAACGGCACGGGCGCAATATACAACATGGCGGCGGGCGGCGCGATATCGTGCACCAACATCACGCTGACGACAGGGGAGTTCGTCGAGGCGGCGGCGGTGATAACTGCGTCCGGCAACATCGACCTGTCGGGAGGGACGACGACAAACAGCACCGCGTCCATCACGATGACCGGAGCGAGCAAGACGCTGAAGTTCGGGGCGAACTATACGATTGACACGCTCATCGTGAACAGCTCGGGCACCGTGGCTCTGGGAAGCGCTGCGACCTGCACGACATTCACGCAGACTGCTGGCGCGCTGTCGATAGCGACCTACACTTTTACAGTGACGACTACCGCGACTTTCGCCTCCGATATGGCATTCACGACGGCAGGGACGTTCGTAGCCCCGACGACGGTCAACATGAACAGCGCCGACTGGGACACGAACGGGTGCACCTTCACGGAAGGCAGCTCGACGGTGACATTCGCAGGGACGGGCGGGAATACGATATCGCTCGGGAGCTCTCAGCGGTTCGCGACTCTTAACATCACGAAGACCGAGGAGGCGCTGACGCAGCTGACGGCGACGAACCTCTCGATATCAGCTGCGAGGACGCTTATATGCGACGGCGATCTGACGTGCGACGGGACGTTCACGGCGGGGAGCACATCGACGGTGCTCATGGTCGGGGACGGCACGCTCGACATAGCTGGCAGCGTCGGGCATTTCTACAACCTGACTATCATGGCGACAGGCACGAACATAGCCGTGACGACGAGCTCGGACACCCCGTACATCGAGAACGCCCTTTCAATATACTCGTCGGGTGCCGGGACGGCATCCTTCAGCGCGACGGAGAACCTGACCGCCATCGAGACCGACCTCGGGGTGAACGGCATACTGGTGCTCGATGAGAGCAATGTCACGCATTCAATCCATCCCGGCTCGTTCTATCAGACCGGGGCGGGGTCGATATTCAATCCGGGGGCGGGCACTCAGATATATTTTGACAACTTCGAGATATCGGCTGGTACAGTCAACGCATCGTCGGGACAGAGTCTCGTCGTCACGACAGGGGCTTGGACGGAGACGGGCGGGACGCTTAACCTGAGCAGTTCCCTCGTCATGTTCGAAAGTGGCTGCACGTTCACCGCGATCACGCCGTTCTATGATTTGAGGCTCTTGTCAGGAGATGCGAGCACGACCGGGAATGTGACCGTGACGCACGACCTGAAGCTCGGCGGGGCGACGCTCACAGCAAGCGGGAATGTATCGCTTGCGACGATATCGACATCGGGTGCGCTCGTGATGGATGGATGGGGCAAGACGCTGACCGTGTCGAGCACCGACCTCATAGGGGCGGCGACGTTCAACGGCATCACTACTCTGCAAAGCAACATCAAGATATCGTCGATAGCGGGGGCGCATCTCGACCTGCTGAACACGAACGGCTTCACGATCGACGAGCAGATTTCGACCGCCAAGAACAAGTATCTCTACCAGATACTCGGGACATGGGCGACCGTGAGGAACTCCGCGTATGCGTCCGTCCTCGGCTCAGATCCATCGCTCTACTGCCGATCGGCGCTGAATGTCGGCCCTACCTACATCAACATCAGGACGGCGCTCGTGTTCGATGTGTCCGACATCCCCTCGTATGCGACCTTCAGCGGCTGCACCCTGCATATCGCATCGGACACGGATAACGGCGGGCATCGCATCCACTGCGTCAGCGACCCGACCAACGCCTATCCGAGCGATGCGATAACGGTCAACGACTACAACATCGCCCGGTATGACTTCACAACATCGCTCGGCTCGGTCGTGGCGTCGGGGGCGGGCAGCTTTGACATAACGCTGAACGCCGAGGGCATAGCGAGGCTGAGGGCGGCGGGTTCCATCCGTTTCCTGCTCATAGAGGAGCACGACTTCGACAACACGACGCCGACAGATGACAGCCAGCACTTCGAGAAGTCGGGTTCATACCGGGTGACTGCCGACCTCTACTACAACCTCTCGACCTTCGCTGACACAACGTACGACATCAGTTTCTATCACAAGGGCACCGCGTACGTCCTGAACAATAATAATAGAACGCCGACGAATGCCCTCAGCTCGCGCGTGATGTCGAGGGAATACAGGAGGGACGAGAACAACCCCGCAACGCTGATACTCGTCCTGAGTAACGGCTCGATAATCCCTGCGGAGAACATGCTCAGCTCCTCGTTCGCGGAATGGTCGGGCGGGGCTGCCGCGCTATCGCTCGGGGACTACGTCAGATACAGCATCGTCCCGACATCGACGCTGTCGATGTTGCAGTACTTCTACGGCAAGGTGACGGAGCTCAGGCAATCGACCGACGGGCGGCTGACAGTGATCGCGAAGGACTACCTGCAGAAGCTCAACAGGGAGGTCGCCAAGATGTTCTTTGACGGCTACTCGGATGCGGAGATAAAACCGCACATAATAACAAGCAAGCTCAAGGTCATCAACAATATACCCGGCGTCAGCGAGGGTGAACCGATCGTGCCCCTCGCGCATGTCGCGTTCGCGCAGACTGACCTGCAGAAGACGCTCGCGAACAATAGCCTGCCGGCAGACGGGGGCTACAACGACCTCGTACTCGTCGACGTCGCGCAGTCCTTCGTGACCTCGGGCAATGCGCTCGTCGGGGTGAAGATAAGGTACTCCGGCATCAGCGTCGTGACTCCCGGAACGATAACGCTGTCGATACAGAGAGATGTTGCTGGCGAACCGAGCGGCATCAGCATGGCATCGGATACGCGCGTCGTGGATGGAGGCAATTCTGATGTGACTTGGCAGGTGGCATTTACTGACTTCCCTGTACGACTCCGGTTCAATGAGAAATATTGGATTGTGCTGACTTACAATGAATCGGACGGCAGCGTTCAGGTGAAGCAGACAGCGCCGGAGACCGACCCATACGCGACCGACCATCTGTATCGCACCCCGAAGACGTCGGGCTCGTGGGCGACAGGATTGGCGAACGAAGTCGTGTATGCAGTGCTGGACTTCCTCAATTATGAGGAGGTCACGCTGGACAACTATTCGTACGACTCAGCGACGAACAGCGTTATCCTGAAAGATATGACACCAATAACGACGACGAGCTTCACCGCCGGATATGATTCGGTGTCGCTGTATCGCGGGATGGCGTCGTATTATTGGGGGACTATCACGCACAAGGAGATATGCGATGGCATTCTCGCCCTCGCGGCGATCATCTCTGGGACGAGCGCGAATCAATCTCAGACGTTTGGCATCTTCAACACGCTCGGGAAGAAGCTCATCGACTCGCTGAAGGAGGCCGCAGACGCATGGGAGACGAGCGGAAGCTGGACTGGATATCAGCACACCTTCGCGCACTACGAGCTGAGCGGGTCGCATTACATATCGTTCGGCAAGAGGCAGAAGCTGACGGACACGCCGTCCGCGACCTTCTCCTTCGGGACGGACACGGCCACAGACGACGAACGGCGCATCATCGACTACAGCGGGCTCGTGAAGAGGACAGACCTGAGGCCGTCCGTGATAATGGTGATAGGCAAGGGGGGCAACGGCAACCCTGTCGTATCTACCGTCACCGATCAGGCGAAGAGCGGTTCCTTCGAGACGCAGATGGAGGGCTTCGGCAACTTCGAAAAGCTCGTCGACGAGAACATTCTCACACTCGAGGAAGCGGACAAGAGGGCGTTCGCCGCCATCGACAGCTACGCGCGCGACCTGTGGGAAGGGCAGATACGCGTCAGCGGGGTCTACCCCGACCTCATGAAGACGTCTGCGGCCGACATCGGCGGGGGCTTCTTCGGCTCGGGCGCAATCGTCACGCTCAACATATCGCCGCTCGGCATCGTCGCGCAGCCGTTCAAGGTGAGGGGCATCAGCGTCAAGGAGAACGAGACGGAACTGACGCTGAGCAACATCGACTTTGATATCCAGAACCGCCTGTCGAAGATGTTTATCAAGGGCGACAAGACCGAGGCTTTCCTTGCGCCGGTCGGACTCGTGACGAACAGCTACATCAGGTGCTATGTCGACAGCGTCGTGAACACTGCGACGCTCTATATGTCGCTGCAGACGGCGGCGGCGGAGATAACCGACCTGAAACGCGTCGCGTGCACCAAGGTCAACTGCGCGACGTACTCGGGGTCGTCCTTGAACCTCAACAAGTACCATGCGGAGTTCGAGACGGACAACGGGTACACGGTCGACGGCACGCCGATACGGTACGTCAGGCTGTACGACGCGGCAACGGGCGGCAGCCTGATAGCGACATACGACCTCTATGCGGCAGGGCCGCCGATCAGGGATGAGCGCATTTACAAGTGGCGCACGATGCGGCTTATCGTCGAAGTGCTGACTAAGAACAGTTAAAAGGAGATGAACGAGTGTTCCAGAAAGAATGGACAGACATTGAGAAGCTTGAACGACGAATAACGCGAGTAGAGGCAAAGATCGGCCTGTCGCCGGAGGAGCAAATCAGATTCGCGACGCGGAGCGGAAACAACTTCGAAATGGCGAAACTCACGACAGTTATCAAGAAGGCAAAGCCAGACTGCGCATTTATTCAGCTCAGGTCGGCAAATGGCCGGGTTAATGATAGCATCTGGATCGAGAGATACGACATCGGCGCGGAGTACGATGGTCAGCGGCGGTTCGTACGTGCAGAGCTGATTCTGAGCGATACGCGACTGTTCGACTCAATCAAGTGCTGGGGAGACGCGAATCAACACATCGACGTATCCCGGGCATTGGCTGTCGGGGATTTGGTCGAACTTGTAACGTCGGATTGGGGCGTGGAAGAGATGCAAATCGTTAGGCTGGATAAGGAAAAGCGACTTGTCGTCGGCGAAGGTGCACGAGCGCTGAGTCTCGGAGATCGAAGCCTCCGACCATATGCACCAGACACGGTTCTTGAAAATCCGTATCGAAACGCCATCAAATTCGACAAAGAGAGTGACCATCGCGTTCGCATTCAAGGATGGATCGAGAGCGCCTTTGTGGGCAAAATCATAACTCTGATCGGTCGGAAACCCATGCCGAACGTGTTCAGAGGTACGTCCGCAGAAGCGGACGCCCTCAGATCGAAGCAATTCTGCGATTTTATAGTGATTTCATATCGCAACACGGACGGTGCGATTTCGATGCTGGCCAGCAACAATCCACACGATCTTGCTGGGGGTGCTCCTTAAGCGCATGTTGCGGGCTGAGCTGGGTCGGATTCCCCTGCCTTCTCTGTAAGCCGGCGACCCGGCCATGATGCCCGCGACCTCACAGAACAGAGGCGACTATGACGGACAAGTTTAATCTCCCAGAAGTTCATTCGTCGCCCAGCGGGAGCGAGGCGGGACAACTCGCTTCTGTTATGCAGGGGAATCATGACACCGAGCAAGAAATACACCAACTCGGACGCGGCAATGTATCCGGCACGATCGGCGACCCATCATCCGATGATATGGCGCTGAGCGTTTCGGATATTGAAAAGCGCTTCATGGCGCAGACTCGGACGCGGCTGAAGCCGCAAACTCAATCGGTCTACACACAATGCTTTCGCAGATTTGCGAAGGACGTTGATCTCTCGCAATGCACCCGTCGGCAACTCATGGGGCCACGAGGTCGGGCGCTGATATTGCAGCATCTTGAGCACGTGCCGAAACCGTCATGGCGGTTCGTGCTTGCAACAATGCGGCCAGTGTGGACTTATGGGCTCGGAATCGCATGGCCGATAGACAGTCGGCGCGATCTGCCGAAGCTGCCGAGGACGAGGCAGAGGCAGACCCCGCCGGACTCGGTAATATCGGCATGGAAGAAGTCGCTCGGCAGCGAGCGCGACGAATATCTGCGCTTGATATGGCTGTTCGTCGCCCAGCATGGCTGGCGACCTTCGCACGTCTATCGGCTCAAGTGGCGCAATATCCAGTATGACGAGGGCGGGAGGCCGAAGGCGATAATCGCTGACGGTTCCGCAGAAGGGTTCAAGACGTCTTCGCCTATCGCGACAAGGCTCTCCCCGGATGTCGTCGAGGCCTTGGTCGCATGGGAGAAGAAGGTCGGGCGGAACCCGGACATGCCTATACTGCCTTGGCGGTCATTGGTGAATGGTAGATTGCAGCCGACGAGGATCCAAAACAGCAACGATTTCCTGTCTCATTGGGTAGGCCTCGAACAGAAGTGGGGGCTGCCGCACCTTCGACCTTCAGAGGTCAGGCATTGGGTGGCCACGACTTGCAGGAGAGCAGGCCTGAGCAAACAGGCGAGCGCCTATTTGATGGGGCATGACGCGACTCAGGGCGACTCTATGCGGGATTGGTACGACAACCCGCAACTGGCCGACGTCTTCTTGGAGCAGGAAGACCGGCTACCGAACGGGCCTCTGGGGTTTTTGGAGCCGCCCACGGTCGAGATAGAGGGCGGACTTCCCAAGGAGATCGTCGGGATGCTGACCCGGTACCTCAGCAATGAGCTGTCCACTATGGAATTTGCAAGCGAGGTGGAGAAAATCCGGTTGAACAGAGCCGCAATGGCCAGTATGAAGATGACGACATAGTTTGTTATGCGTAAATGGTGCCTCCAACAGTCTTTTATATTGCCATCCGTTTGGCTCCTTTTGCTTTCTGTCGAGCATAGAGAGCCCATGAATGATGAAGACGCGATTGCGTCCGAAGGAGGTTACAAGATGAGCAAGCCGATATTTGTGAAGTTCGAGACCCCGAAGGAGATCAGCGAGAAGGCATACGAGCTAGTGGAGCTGACGAGAGACAGCGGTAAGCTCCGCAAGGGGACCAACGAGGTCACCAAGCTGGTCGAGAGGGGGGAGGCCCAGTTCGTTGTCATGGCGGAGGACATTACCCCGCCGGAGATACTCATGCACATGCCGGCACTCTGCGAGGAGAGGAACGTGCCATACGCCTTCGTCCCGAGCAGGGAGGAGCTGGGAAATGCATGCGGACTGGAGAAGCCGACAGCATCCATCGCGATCCTGGATGCCGGCAAGGGCAAGCCGCTGATGGATGACCTTGCGAAGAAGATCGCCGATCTGAAGAAGTGAGGGTGTCGTCGAAATGGCAGAAGACAGCATTCCAGGCGATGTGGTCGAGATCATCGGAAGGACCGGCATGACCGGAGAGGCCACGCAAGTCAAGATCAGGGTCCTCGAGGGCCGCGACAAGGGGAGGATCATCACGAGGAACGTGATGGGGCCAGTCCGCGTCGGGGACACGATGATGCTCAAGGAGACCGCGAGAGAGGCGAGGAAGCTCAGCGTGAGATGAGCCGCCGCGGCCGACCGATTCCTATACAGAAGGTGATGTTGCCATGGTAGAGCAAAAGATATGTTCGTTCTGCGGGGGTAGCATAGAGCCCGGCACCGGCCGGCTGTATGTACGCAAGGACGGCATGACGTACAATTTCTGCAGCAGCAAGTGCTTCAAGAACCTGGTGGTCATGAGGAGGCTGCCCAGGGAGACCGAGTGGACCGCGTCCTACAAGCGCGAGAAAGAGACGCGCCTTGCGCCTACGGCGAAGGAGAAGAAAGAAGCGGGCGGCGAGGACAAGGGCGCCAAGAAGGTCCGCAGGGTGGTAGTCAAGAAGACTGCGGATAAGCCCGCGGAAGAGACGCCTGCGGAAGCTCCCAAAGAAGAGGGTGAGGGTGTTAAGCAGTGATTGAGCACACATTCGTAATGGTCAAGCCGGACGGCGTCCAGAGGGGGCTGATCGGCGAGGTCTTATCGCGCTTCGAGAAGCGCGGCATCAAAGTCTGCGCCATCAAGATGATGAAGATCCCCAAGGAGCTGGCCGAGAGGCATTACGGCGAGCACAAGGGGAAGAGCTTCTACGACAGCCTCGTCTCGTTCATAACTTCCGGGCCGGTCGTCTGCATGGTCCTGGAGGGGGACAACGCGGTCACTGTCGTGCGCGCCATGATGGGCAAGACCAATCCGCAGGACGCGCCGATAGGCACCATACGCGGAGATTTGGCCATGCACATGAGTAAGAACGTCGTGCACGGCTCCGATTCATCGGAGTCGGCGAAGCGCGAGATTGAGCTATTCTTCAGCGACTACGAGATCCAGAAGTACGAGAAGATCGATGGCGCCTGGCTTTACGAGTGACCCGTTCATATTCTGAAAACTGATCGCGATGACGTATGCAGCTGGTGTGAATAGTGGCGGCGAGACAGCCGATAGTGTCGGTCCTGGGTCATGTCGACCATGGGAAATCCACGATTCTAGATAAGATTAGGGGAACCGAGGTCGTCGCGAGGGAGGCCGGCGGCATCACGCAGCACATCGGAGCGACCGAGGTCCCGCTCGACACGATATACGAATTGTGCGGGGAGATGGCCAAGGGGAGGCAGTTCGGCGTCCCGGGCCTGCTCTTCATAGACACGCCCGGGCACCATTCTTTCATAACGCTCAGGTCGAGGGGCGGGGCGCTGGCGGACCTGGCCGTGCTCGTCATCGACATCAACGAAGGGGTGAAGCCTCAGACCGTCGAATCGATGAGCATACTGAAGAAGTTCAAGACCCCGTTCGTCATAGCCGCGAACAAGATAGACCTGATACCCGGCTGGCGGGCGCACAAATCGCAGCCCTTCGTGCTCAGCATCAGGGACCAGCCGGAGGCGACCGTGGCGCAGCTGGAGGAGATGCTCTACAACCTCTCTGGCAAGCTGTTCGACCAGGGGTTCAGCGCCGACAGGTTCGACAAGATCGAGGACTTCACGAAGACCATCGCGATAATACCCGTGAGCGGCAAGACCGGCGAGGGGATCCCGGACCTCCTGCTCGTGCTGGTCGGCCTGGCCCAGAAGTTCCTGGAGGAGCAGCTGGAGAAGGAAGAGGAGGAGACGGGCGAGGGGACGGTGCTGGAGGTCAAGGAGGAGAAGGGGCTCGGCAAGACCCTCGATGTGATCATCTATAAGGGCGAGATCAAGAAAGGGGATTCGGTCGCCATCACCTCGGTCGACCAGAACAACCCGATCATCGCAAAGGTCAAGGCGTTGCTGAAGCCGAAGCCGCTGGACGAGATCCGCGACCCGACGCAGAGGTTCGATTCGGTTCAATGCGTCACCGCCGCGGCTGGGATCAAGATCGCCGCCCAGGGGCTCGACAAGGCGCTCGCTGGAGGAATGATTAAGGTCATAGACGGGAACGAGGAGGAGGTCCTCGAGGAAATCAAGAAGGAGAGCGAGGTCCACATCGAATTGGCGGCCGGCGGGGTCGCCGTGCGCGCTGACGCGGTCGGCTCGCTTGAGGCACTGGCTTTCGAGGCGAAGAACGCCGAGATCCCCGTCAGGATCGCGAGGGTCGGGAGCATATCGAAGAAGGACCTGGTCGATGCTGAGACCGCGCAGGACCCGCTGCACCGAGTGATACTCGCCTTCAACGTCAGCCTGACGCCGGACGCGCAGACGGAGCTCACGAACCACGATGTCACCATCCTCAGCAACAACGTCATCTACCGCCTGATAGAGGATTACCAGGCATGGAAGGAGAAGAAGAAGGCCGAGCTGGAGGGGGAGAAGCGGCTCGAGATAGTCTTCCCCGGCAAGGTAAAGATACTCCCGAACTGCATATTCAGGGTAAGCAAGCCCGCGATTGTCGGGGTCAGGGTGCTGGCCGGCAGGATAATGAACGGCCAGCCGCTGATGCGCACCGACGGGAAGACGGTCGGCCGGATCAAGAGCATAAGGTCCGGAGAGGAGAGCCTGCAGATGGCCAGGATGGGGCAGGAGATCGCCATCGCGATCGACGATGCCACGGTCGGGAGGCAGATCAAGGCCGAGGACATCCTGCTGATCGACATTCCAGAGGCTCACGCCAGGGAGCTCCAGAAGATGGAACTGAGCCAGGACGAGACCGAGATACTGCAGGAAGTCATATCCGTCAAGAGGAAGGAAGAGCAGTTCTGGGCGATGTAGAGGACCCTGCGGCTCAAGTTGCTCCCATACTCTCCCTTTTTTCGGCATCCAGGAATATGGATTATCATAGATTCTGCTTTCCAAAACCTATTTATTCCCTTTGGCGATAGGCCTGACGCACCCGGAAGTGATCAAATGGTTGAGTTCAAGGCCAATATAAACGATCCAAAGGACGGAAAGTCATACAAGGCCACGGTTTCAGGCCATCACGCTAACTCGCTGATCGGAAAGAGGATCGGCGACCAGATCGACGGCATATTCGTCGGCCTGCCAGGCTACAAGCTCCTGATCACCGGCGGAAGCGACAAGGACGGCTTCCCGATGAGGAGGGACCTGCCAGGCTCGAGGAGAACCAAGATACTGGTGTCGAAGGGGCATGGCTTCAACCCGATGAGGAAGGGGATGAGGCGCAGGAAGACGATGAGGGGGAACTCGGTCTCGCCTGACATCACCCAGATCAACCTCAAGGTCGTGACTCACGGCGCAAAGGCCATCGGCGACGTCATAAAGCCGGCGGAGAAAAAGGAGAGCGCATGATCGTACCCAGCCAGCCCGAGGTCAACATTGGATTGATAGGCCATGTGGACCATGGCAAGACGACGCTGGCCAAGGCGCTGACGGGAGAAGTCACGGACAGGCACTCTGAAGAGGTCAAGAGAGGGATCTCGATCAGGCTCGGCTACGCGGACGTCCCCATCTACCACTGCAGCAAGTGCGAGGAGGGAGAGTCGTTCTGCACGAACGAGAAGTGCCCGAAGTGCGGCTCGCCCTGCAAGTATGTCAGATCCGTCTCCTTCGTGGATGCGCCCGGCCACGAGACGCTGATGGCGACGATGCTCTCCGGCGCGGCGCTGATGAACGGCGCGCTATTGCTTGTCGCGGCGAACGAGAAGTGCCCTCAGCCGCAGACCAGGGAGCACCTGATGGCGATTGAGATCACCGGCGTGAAGAACGTCATAGTCGTGCAGAACAAGATCGACCTCGTCACGAAGGAAGAGGCGATTAAGAACTACAAGGAAATCAAACAGTTCCTGAAGGGGACCTCTGCCGAGAACGCGCCGATCATTCCTGTCTCGGCCCACCACGACGTGAACATCGACAGGCTGCTTTGGGCCATACAGAAGTACATCCCGTCACCCTCATACGACCTCACCAAGCCCGCGCGGATGCAGGTCGCGAGGTCTTTCGATGTGAACAAACCAGGCACCCTGCCGGAGGAGCTCCGGGGAGGAGTCGTCGGGGGAAGCTTCATGCAGGGGGAGATAAGCGTCGGGGATGAGATTGAAATCGTACCGGGGGTGTCTACCGAGTTCGGCGGGAGGGGGGAAGACGCGCCCATCAAAACCAAGGTTTCTTCGCTGTATGCGGGCGAGACCGGGTTCGAGAAGGTCGGCCCCGGCGGCCTCGTCGCAATAGGCACCAACCTCGACCCGACGATAACGAAATCCGATTCGCTGGTAGGCAGGATCGCCGGCAAGCCGGGAACGCTGCCGCGCGTGGTCAAGGAGTTCACGATGCGGACGCACCTGCTGAAGAGGGTGGTCGGCCTGAACGAAGAGGTCAACGTCGATAACGTCAAGACGAACGAGCCGCTTATGCTCAGCGCGGGGACCGCGACGACCGTCGGCGTTGTAAAGAGCGGGCGGGACGAGATCTCGGAGGTCGCGCTAAAGATACCGATATGCGCGGAGAAGGGGCAGCGCATAGCGATATCCAGGAGGATCGCGGGGAAATGGCGGCTGATCGGATACGGCATAGTGGAATGAACTCCTCGGGGCGTGATGGCCGTTGATGTCCGGCATCAAGGCCGTTGTTCTTGACACGAACGCGCTGCTCATGCCGTTCCAGTTCGGGATCAACATCGACATCGAGATAAGGCACCTGCTCGGAGAGGTTGAGGTCCTGGTCCCCTCCTGCGCGATAATCGAGCTGAAGGGATTGAAGGCGAAGGAGGCTAAAGCCGCCCTGTCGCTGGCAGGGAAGTACAAGCAGGTCAAGACTACGCTCAAGGGGGACCAAGGCGTCATCGAAGCGGCCAATGAGCACCATGCGGCAGTGGTCACCAATGACCAAGAACTTATATCGATACTAAGAAAGTCATCCATACCAGCCATAAGGATGAGAGAGTGCCAGCGCCTAGATTTCGCTTAAATGCCGTGATTCCCTACTGCGATTTTATTAAATAACCTAAGGCTATGCCGATGCCGATGAGGGACAAGCACATAGCGACGCTGAAGCAGATAGCCCTGCTCGGAGGGGTGCACGATTACATCGCCATCTCCTCGAGGGAGCTCGGCGAGCTTCTCGACATAAGCCAGCAGTCCGCCTCCAAGAAGATACTCGAGCTCCTTTCGAACGGGCTCATAGAGAGGGACCTCGGGGCCAGGAGGCAGCGGATCAAGCTCACGGAGAAGGGCTTCGACCTACTTAGGAAGGAGTATTCCGACTACCAGCGGGTCTTCGAGATGAAGGACCATCTCGTCATAATCGGCACCGTCATCTCCGGCCTCGGGGAGGGGCAGTACTACGTCAACCAGCCGGAGTACCTCGACCAGTTCCAGAAGAAGCTCTGGTTCAGGCCGTACGACGGCACCCTGAACATAAAGGTGGGCGAATCCGAGCTGCCGAAGCTGGACATACTGAGGAGGGCGGAGGGCATAATCGTCAAGGGGTTCGAGAAGGAGGGCAGGACCTTCGGCGATGTGAAGTGCTTCTTCGCGAAGGTGCACAACATGGAGTGCGCGATAATCATGCCCGAGAGGTCGCACTATACCAACGTGCTCGAGACCGTCTGCAAATACCACCTCAGAAGGACCCTAGGGCTGAGAGACGGCGACCAGGTGGAAGTCATCATCTCGCTCTCCAGCTGAACTACCATTTCTTCTCTATGTACTTCAGCGCCGATTCGAACACCGCCCAGCCGTCGCCGCGCGATCTCGGGTCGTCTCCCTTCCTCGTCCAGTCCGGCGAGAGGTATCTGAAGAACGCTCGCTCTGGGTGCGGCATGAGCCCCATGACATTGCCGATCGGGTTGCATATCCCCGCGATGCTCTCCGTCGAGCCGTTCGGGCACCAGGGGTAGTCCGCGTTGTTGCCCGTCGGGTCGACATACTTGAACACTATCTGATCCTCGTGCGCCATCTTGTCCAGGATCTTCCTCTCGCTCTCCGCAGGGAACATGAGCTTCCCCTCCCCGTGCGCGGATGGGAACATCACGACCTTGCCCTTCGGGAGCGCTGAGGTGAAGATGCACTTCCCCGAGTTCTCGCTGATGAGGTATGTCGGCCTGCACTCGAACCTGCTCGAATCGTTCGTGTTGAGGACCGCCTCCGGTATCGGCGTCATGATGTCCTCTATCGCAGGGAGCAGACCTACCTCCACGAGCACCTGGAACCCGTTGCATATGCCAAGCACCGGCGATCCCTGCTCGACGAAGTACTTCAGCTCCTTCTCTAGCGAGCTCTTCAGGCGCGCGGCGAATATCGCGCCCGCCCTGACGTAGTCCCCGGCCGAAAACCCTCCGGGGATTATGAGCATCTGGTAATCGGAGAGTCTGCGCTTCCACTCCTCGCGCACGCCAGAACCTATGAGCTGCTTCAGGTGGACTATCTCCGGGTTCGCTCCGAGGCGCTTGATGCAGTCGTGGGTCTCCTGCTCGCAGTTGGTCCCCTCGATCCTGAGCACGCAGACGTTGATCTCACCCCTCAGCATCTTGGATCACCCCATTATCTCCCAGAGCTTCCTGCCCCACCTGGCCTCGATCTCGGAGAGAGGCTGGTCGAACAGTATCTCCTCGTCGTCGCTGATCATGACTGCGTCCCCGCCGACGGTGCCGATCTTCGTCATCTCGATCCCCACCGGCGCGGATATCTCGCCGGCCGCCTCGATGAGCCACCTCGTCGGGCTTTCCGAGAAGAGCTTCACATCCGGGCGCAGACCCTCGTCCATCGACGAGAGGTTCACCTCCGCGCCAATTGAGCCGCCGATTGCCATCTCGCTCAGGGCCACTGCCAGCCCTCCGTCGGAAATGTCATGGCAGCTGAGTATCTTGCCGTCGGAGATGAGCCGCAGCATCGCATCGATCGACGCTTTCAGCTTGTCCAGGTCGACCGACGGGACCTTTGAGGATGAAGAACCGGTCTCGCGGAAGTACTGCGACCCGGCCATCGCGTCCTGCGTGGTGCCGACGATGTAGATGGATGAGCCTTTCCGCTTGAAATCCGACGTGACGCACTTGACGACGTCCTCGACGATCCCGCATCCCAGCGCCACCGGCGTCGGGAGCACGGTCCCGCTGTGCGACTCGTTGTAGAAGCTGACGTTGCCTGACGGGATCGGTATTCCGAGGAAGGCGGCCGACTCCCCCATGCCCCGCACAGACTCCCTGAACAGCCCGAGCACTTCAGGCTTCTCCGGGCTCCCGAAGTTCAGGCAATCGGTTATTGAATGCAGCCTGGCCCCGACCGAGACGAGGTTCCTGCAGAGCTCGTCGACTATGAGCATGCCTCCCTTGTGCGGGTCGAGCGCGACGCACCAAGGGTTGGCCGAAACCGCGACCGCCAGGCCGCGCATTGAATCTTCGAGCGGCTTCAGCACCGACGCGTCTCCGTGAGTCGAATGGCCTGGGATCCCCTGAAGCGGTTTCACGACCGTGCGGCCGCGGACCTCGTGGTCGTATTGGCGTATGACCCAGTCCTTGCTGCAGTTGTTGAGCGATGACAGGAGCGAGAGGACCATGTCGTCGTACCTCTCGCGCTCCTCGGGATACTTCTCCGGAAGATGCGCGGCGGGAGCTTTCGGCTCGAACGGCCTGCAGTACACCGGGCCGGCCGTCAGGAACTCCAGCTCCATCTGGAAAACCTTGACCTTGTCGAAGAAAAGGGAGACCTCTTTGACGGGGACGGTCTTGCCTATCGGCGTCGCCGGGACATCGTACAGCGAGAAGATGTCGAGGACCTCCTGCAGGTGCTCCTCCTTGACGGAGAGCATCATCCGCTCCTGCGATTCCGACACCCATATCTCCCAAGGCGCAAGCCCTGGCTCCTTGAGAGGGACTTTGTCCAGCGCGACCTCCGCGCCGCAGTCGCCGGAGAGGGCGATCTCCCCGACCACGCAGCTGAGCCCGCCTCCGCCGAGGTCCTTCATCCCGCTTATCAGCCCTGCCTTGTTCGCATCCAGCACCGCATGGATCAGCGGCTCCTTCATGATCGGGTCGCCCAGCTGCACGGCGCCCCTGGATTCCTGATCGCTTTTCGCCGTCAGGACCGCTGACGCGAATGTGACGCCATGGATCCCGTCCCTGCCGGTCCGGCCGCCGACCAGGACCAGGTGCTCTCCGGGCCCGCCGACCGCGTTCTTCTTCAGCTCGTCTATCTTGGCGATGCCTATGCAGCCGACGTTGACGAGGCAGTTGCCTATGTAGCCGTCGTCGAACCAGATCCCTCCGGAAATGGTGGGAAGCCCGACGCGGTTCCCGTAGTCGCGTATCCCCGCGACGATGCCGGAGAAAAGGTATTTCGGGTGCTTGATTCCCGGAGGCACGTCCTCCTGCAGGGCGTCCAGCGGGCCGAAGAACAGCGGGTCGACCAGCGCGATCGGCTGGCATCCCATGCATAGGACGTCGCGAATTATCCCGCCGATGCCCGTTGCTGCGCCGCCGTACGGCTCCACCGCGCTCGGATGGTTGTGGCTCTCGATCCTGAGCGCGTATGCGTGCTCGTCGTCGAACCTCATCACGCCGGCGTCGCCCCTGATGAGGACGTCGGGCGTATTGATCCCGATGACGTATTCCTTCAGGAACAATTTGGAGCTCTTGTAGCAGCAGTGCTCGCTCCAGGCCTGGCCGAGCGACTGCAATTCGACGTCCGTGGGCCTGCGCCCCTTCTTCGCGAAGTGCTCCGTGACGGACTTCATCTCCTCCAGGGAGAGCCCGATTCCCAGCTCTGCGGAAAGCTTCAGCAGGTCGTCGTCGCTCGCGGAAGAAAGCTCAATCTCGAAAAGTGGGAATGATGCATCGCGCTTGTGGAACAGCCTGCGGGTCATGTGCGGTCCTCACTTGATCCGTATCGAGTACTTGTGTATGACAGGGTTCGCCAGCAACCTCTTGCACATCTCCTCGACCTGCTTCTTCGCCTCATGCTCGGAAGCTTCGAGGTGTATCTCGAAAACCTTGACCGAATGAACGTCCTTTATGCCGGAGAAGCCTAGGAGCTCCAGCGCCTTCTGCGTGTTGCGGCCTTCAGGGTCTGCCACGCCCTCTTTCAGTTCGATTTTCACTTCGGCGACTGTCAACCTAAACCCCCCTTGAGCGTGTAGTTAAAGAATTCGAGATATATACTCATTTCTGGGGCTGGTTTTCCACAGGAAATGCGACTTGAGAATATTGCGCAGGCTCTGCCCTACCGCCTCGCGATGACGAGATAGCCGGTATGACCCAGCATGTCGCAGCTCGGCCTCGCCCCGCCCTCGTGCACGAGCAATTCCCTCTGCAATGTCTCAATCGCGCGGACCTCCGTGAACGAGCTGTCGCGGAGCGCGTGGACGGTGCTGACGACCTGGTTGACGTTCGGTATGAAGGCGCAGAAGGTCCCTCCGATCCTCAGCGCGCCCTTCGCGGCGGCAACGCAGTCCCAGGGGTTCGGTATGTCGGCTACGACCGCGTCGATGCCCCGCTCGTCGATCTTCTCGCATATGTTCCCCATCTTCAGCGTCCACCGCTCGGACAGCGAGGTGAACTCGACATTCTTCCTCGCAATTGCGGCGAAGTCCTCTCGGATCTCGTATGTTGTGAGCCGCCCCTCCGCGCCGACGGCGGCCAGCAGCGCTATCGAAAGCGCTCCGGAGCCTGCGCCGCCTTCAACGACCTTGGAGCCGCTGACGATCCCGCTCAGATGCAGTATCATCGCGATGTCCTTGGAGGTGAGCATCTGCGCCTTCCTCTCGATCGACGATATTATGTCCTCCACGCTGGCAAGCCTGACCTTGAACGTCTTCCCGCCGATGGAAAGCTCGCCGCTCTCGATGGATCCCTTGAGCGAATCGGACCTGACAGTCCCGACCCCTTTGATTGGGACCATATCATCGCCGGGCCTGGCCAGGTACCGCTTGCCCCTATCGTCGATGATCAGGATCGTATCTTTCATGAGCGCGGGACAATTGTCGGATACATTGAAAAGCTTGCCTAGCGTCTTCGAGAAATCAGCTGGCCACAGTTCGAGCATTTGCTGTCGGTGAAACCCACCGACCAGCCGCACTTAGGGCATCGCGGTAGGCCTGATTCGTCTTTCTTCGCATCTTCCGCGACCGCTGGCTTCGGCGCAGGCTCGGCTTTGGGCTCGGCCTTGACGCCGGGATACCGCAATGCGGAGGGCGAAGGGACGTAGGGCGTCTCCTCCCTCGATTTCTCCGCGGTTCCGGATGGATGCTTCCTCCTGAGCTTGCTTCTGATGTCGAATCGTCCCATCTCTTCGTCTCCTGATATGATCTAGCACCGTCACGCTACTTGAATCCCTACCTCGATGTCGCATAGTAGAGTGCAGTGCGAGCGGCCGCGATATGGTGAAGAAAGCATATCGGGGTTCAACGAATCGACAAGTCGACCCAGTGTTTGTAGAAGATGTTTCAATTCGCGGCCGTGCCCTGGCACGTCCTTCAAACAAGGATTAAATAACCTCATTCTCTATCCCCAGTCAGCAGATTTCATGGGGAGGTATCTGTCCCTGATGGAGGGGCCAAGTCTTGCCATCGAGCATACGCGTCCCGAGGCACTCAGGAACAGGACTTTTCAAGAGGAGTTTGAGCGATCCTTTCGAAGCTAGGTGATTTGATGACAATGAAACTGAAGTCGGACGAATCGAAGTGCGTCGGCTGCCTGCTCTGCACAGTGGCATGCTCCGCGAAGCATCTGAAGACCTTCAACCCAGAGTACTCGGACTGCGCGGTCGAGGACAGGTTCCCGGATCCGGGTGAATACCATGTGCACCATTGCATACAGTGCGAGGAGCATCCCTGCACAGGATCCTGCCCGGAGGAGGCTTTCTACGAGGACAAGAACCTGGGAATCTGGCGCATCGACTGGCAGAAGTGCACCGGATGCGGGAACTGCGTTTCAGTGTGTCCGTACGAGGGGTGCTGGCTCAGCCCGAAGGAGAAGTCGCTCAAGTGCGACCTTTGCGAGGGCAACCCGGAGTGCGTGCAGGTGTGCCCGAAAGGCGTATACGAACTGGTGAAGGAGTGAGGTGAGAGAAATGACAGTTCCTGGTTATACCGGTAAAGTGCTGAGAGTCGACCTGACCTCGGGGAAGGTTTCCGTGGAGGCGATCAACTGGGATTGGGTCGAGAAGTTCATCGGAGGCAGGGGGCTCGCAGCGAGGTACGCGTGGAGCGAGATCAAGCCGAGGTGCGACCCGCTCGGTCCCGACAACGTGCTCATGATCTGGACCGGCCCGGTGCAGGGGACGATGGTCCCTCTGAACGGACGGTATCTTTTCGCGGCGAAGTCTCCGACGGCCGGAGGGTTCGTTGACTCATACGCCGGCGGGCACTTCGCACCTGAACTGAAGTGGGCTGGCTTCGATGGCGTAATAATCAAGGGGAAGTCCCCCAAGCCGGTCTACATTTTCATAAATGACGGGAAAGCCGAGATAAGAGACGCGGCCAAGCTCTGGGGCAAGAGGGTGGATGAGACTCAGAAGGCCATCAGAGAAGAGCTCGCGGACGAGAAGGTAAGGGTGGCAGCGATCGGCCCGGCTGGAGAGGGACTGAGCAAGATGGCCTGCATAAGCAGCGACCTCTACAGGCAGGCGGGGAGGAGCGGCATCGGCACCGTCATGGGTAGCAAGAACCTGAAGGCGGTCGCCGTCAGAGGGAAGCTTGGCCTGCACGTCCCGCACATGGACAAACTGGTCGAGATATGCAAGGAATCCCTCAAGACGGACGGACTGAACAACCCGGACAACGCAGGCATGATAACGGACGGGACGCCGATTTTGATCGATATGAGCAACGACGCCGGCATCTTGCCGACGAAGAACTTCCAGGCCGGGACGTTCGAGGGGCACAAGAGCATCAACACTGAGACATTGAAGACGACCTATACGGTCAAGAGGAGGGGGTGCTTCGGCTGCGTCCTGGCTTGCTCGTCCTTCACGAGGGTCAAGGAGGGGAAGTTCAAAGGAGCGGCCGTGGAAGGACCGGAGTACGAGACGATAGCGCTGTGCGGCTCCAACTGCGACGTCAGCGACCTCGGCGCAATAATCCAGTTCAACCTCGATTGCGACATGCTAGGACTGGATACGATGTCGACCGGGCACGCGGTCGCCTTCGCGATGGAGCTGTACGAGAGAGGTATCCTGAAGAAGGAAGATACGAACGGCCTTGACCTGTCTTGGGGGAACTTGGATTCATACGCACAGATGCCGGACATCATCGCTAGACGCAAGGGCAAGCTCGGGCAGCTGCTCGGGGACGGCGTCACGGCGGCCGCAAAGAAGCTCGGCGGGGACGCATACAAGTACACGGTGGCAGTCAAGAACGTGGAAATAGCGGCCTATGACCCGAGGGGGACGATGACAATGTCGCTTGCTTATGCGACGTCCGAGCGCGGAGCGGATCACAACCGGTCATGGCCCGCGGCGGTCGAGGCATACGGCACCGTGAATCCGTGGACGACGGAGGGCAAGGCCGCCATGGTCGTGGAGGACCACAGAAGGACTGCGGCGAAATGGAGCGTCATGTTCTGCGACTTCCTGAGCATAGGGTACCCGGCGATACTGAAGCTGTACAACGCCGTGACCGAGAAGAACATGGACGAGCCTCAGCTGAGGCACATCGGCGACAGGATCTGGAACCTCATAAGGGCGTTCAATGTCAGAGAGGGGCTTGACGTTAAGGATGACACCCAGCCCTACAGGATAGCGAACGACCCGATGCCGGATGGAAAGACGAAGGGGCACACGGTCCCGCAGAAGGACTTCGAGGCGATGCGAGCCGAGTACTACAAGCTCCAGAACTGGGACGAGAAGGGGCGGCCGACAAAGGAGGCGCTCCATGCGGTCGAGCTAGATGACATTGCGAAGGACCTCGACTACCTGAAGTAGTCCTTCCGAAACCCTTTCCAATCCCACTTTATTCGGAGAGGATTAAAAGAGCGGATGGCATCCAGGTGCGGGGGATTGCTTGGGCAGCGCGCTTAGGGTCACGAAGGCTTCGATGCTGATTGCGGCTTTCATGCTACTCGCATCCACCATCCCCTGCGCAGGACAATCCGAAGATCCCATCGGGGGAGAGTGGGTCTACTCGTTCAACGACGACTACTATGGAATGGTTTTTTCCGGCACTTGGACGCTCTCGTGCGAGCGCATTGTGAAATCTCCGCTGGGAGATCCTCAAATGGATGTCGTCGAGTACCATTCGTTGCTGGTCGCCACAGGTTCTGACTCGACCGCTATGGCCTCATACGAAGGGACCATGACGATGTCCGAGGAGATGTACTATGACGCCGAGACCTCGGACGCGGTCGGATACATATCGAACCAGCACATGGACATGCGATTTGTGACGGGCAATGCGACGAGCGAATACCGTTTCGACGAACGAAACGAGACGGTCTATACGCCTCCTGGCGGATCCGGGACCGAGCCGACTGCGATGAATGCGGGTGACAGCTGGACTGAGACTTACACCAAGGTATCCAATTCATCCGGGTACGAGGATGGGGGATATTACTCAGAGGAATCCACCTGGACTGAAACGCTGGAATTCACCTACCTCGGGCTCGAGACGGTGAGTGTGCCCGCAGGAGTCTTCCAATGCGACAAAATTGAAATCGTCGCCTCTGACGGCGTTGTGGAGACATACTGGTACTCAGTGGAGGTCTCCAGCCAGGTGAAGATCGAGGACGAGTACGAATCTGGGGAGATCATGACCTACGAGCTCGCATCGTACTCCCTAGAAAGGAATCCAAGTGGAGGGACCGTCGAGATGGGTTCCGACCTGTTCATGGTCGCTTTCTGCTCATTCATCGTTGCAACGGTCGTCGCCGTAGTCTGCGCCTCGAATATCGTGAAGGAGCGAAGACCGCCGACGAGGGAACTTGAGGATATACCGCCCCCGCCGACCGATTAGCGAACCTCTGATTTCCCACTGAACTGGCGCGCATGCAATGCTTGCCCCTATGAAGCATGCTTCGGTCAAGAAGGGGTATTTTACCTGGAATCACATTCATGTATCTGAGTTCATGGAAGGTTTAGAGACAGACTGTGTGACGCCAGATGGATCTCGCCTCCGAATAAGACCGCTGAGATCATCGGATGAAAACGCATGGCTTGAATTCGTAAACGGCCTCTCTCCCGATTCCCTCTATCACCGGCTATTCGAAGTCCGGAAGGGCATGTCGCACAGCGATGCCGTACATTATCTGGATATTGACCCAGAAAAGCGCATGGCCATGGTTGTCGTCATTCCAGGGGAGAAAAGCGACAGGATGGTGGCGATAGCGCGATACGAACTCATCCCCGACACGAAGATCGGTGAATTCGCAATCGTCGTGGCTGATGACTTCCAGGATAAGGGGGTCGGCACATTCCTGTTCAATCGCCTTTATGCATACGCCAAATCAAATGGCATCGAGGAGTTCGTCGCAGAGGTCCTCCAGGACAACGAGCGCATGATGGAGCTGTTCAGGAACAGTGGGCTGAGCATGGAAACCAGGCTCGAATCAGGCACATGGCTGGTAAGATTGCGTTTCACATAATTTTGTCGCGCCGAGCGGAATCATGCCAGCAATAAGGGCAAGAAGATAGCCGGTCCGGATAATATCTGCCACATGATTGGCATTGCCTCGCCCTTGATTCATTTCCCCCGCCCTCGCCATCAAATCCGCAGTGAGAGCATACGTTGTATTCCTTCGGAGTGAGTTTTTCACAACTAAGGCATTTTCTTACGTTTGACATGTTGCGCCTGCACATCTCGCAGATTCGGCTCCCGGGCGCGTTGATATGACCGCATATCGGGCACTCCCGCTCCAACTTGCCTTTCAGCTTTTGCCAGCAATAGGGGCAGCTCCTCTCCGAGGATTTGATATGCTTACCACAACTGGGACAGACGATGGATGCTGCTTTTTCCGACCCTTGTTTCTTGCGGCTCCTCGCGGCGCGCTTGCTATGACCGCATTTCGGGCAGATGTCGTAGTTGCTTGGTGCGGCCGCATGGCAGCTGGGGCACTCGTAGTTTTCTGCGAGATCCATCCCGCATGAATCGCAGATGATGTCTCTTTCTGAGACCTCAGCTTCGCAGAATGGGCATTTTCTCTTACGTCTTGGATCTTCGATTTCGGCACGGCATGAATCGCAGAGATCAAAGCCCAGCGGCGCTGGTTTACCACACCGATGGCAGGTGACCGTGCTATCCACTTGGGAAGCTTTTTCCGGCGGCATAGTCGCTCCGCCGCTGGAAAGAACGCGGTCATAGAATGCTCTTGTCTCCATCGGTTCGTCTCTGATCTTATCAGAATACGCGATGATAGTCCGTCTAGGCCATTTGAGAGGATTGAATATCGGTTTGAAATGATACCCTGGACCGATTGGACAAATGAGGCCTAAGGTTACAAGTATGACTGAGATTAGTGCCAGAGCGATGCCCGACTCGATTCCTGTCAGTTCAATGCCACCCCGGCCGAAATTGATCAACATCAAAACGAAAATGACGTCTTGAAGGATTGCGGCTAATGAGAGGTATAATGTGAGGAGTGAACAGATTCCGAAAAGGGGCACTACCACCTCCAAATGATCGAACGGGATTGAAGAATGCAGATCCCATGGGAAGAATATTGAGAGCGCCCCGAACGCGCCCCCGATGATACAACATAGATTTATTCTGCGCTTCGCTCCATTCCCCCCATCTAGCAATCTCTCTACGACCAGATATGCTTTCTCATAAACGCAATAAGGGCATTTTGGTTCGCAGAGGAGCGACTATGAATCCTGTCAGCAGTCAAAACGGGAGTGCTGAATTCATCTCCCAGTGTCCCTCAAACCTTTTCCGAGGCTTTTTTTGGCCGAGATAGATAACCCTAGCCTTTCCATCCCCATGGCCAGGCATCCTCCTTAGAATGCAACCGAAGTATGGAAAGGTATTTCGTGCCCTAGCCTGATGCGATGGTGGTTGATGGAGATGAAATGGAATAGGGCAGTAGCCCTATTGGTCGTATTCTCGATGATTGTCTCAGCCCTTTCGTTATTGGGTTCTATTCATTCAACTGAGGACGGAGATGATGCAAAGAGGGCTACGACCGCAGCGTCCTTCTCCTCCCCCGTCGCTGTCTACGGCACGAGTGGCGTACGGTACCGAGACGGAGACATCGCCAAGGGCGCGAACTATCTTTACTCATTCGCAGTCAATTACAGCACTTCTGGGAGTGCATTGGTGAAGAGAAGCATAGACGGATTAAACTGGTCAAACGAGACGACGATATGGTCTGGGCTTTATTACCCCGAAGGTGGATTTTGCGTGTATACGGCCGATGGGGCGGACCACATTCTAGCAATCACTGTGAATGGATCTCAATACACTTACATCAAGAAGAGCATGGACAACGGCAGTACATTCTCATCATCGACATCGATAGGCCTCAACGTGGGCAACTATCCCGCAATTGCAACCAACTCCAGCATGTATCCTTCCTTACCCAATGATGACGACATCTACGTTGTTGGTGGATCTAGCGGCGGAATGTATATTCAAAAGTCGATTGATGGAGGATTATCGTGGGGTCCGAAATATTCGATAGAGTCGTCATTCGATTCAGGGTCGGGAGGCATATCTCCCGTCCTAGTCCGCAACGATTCAATGCTGTACTGCTTCTATCAGCGCATGCTTGAAAACCACGTCTATGTCGAGACTGTCTATGTCAAGAGTTCGACCGACTGGGGCAAGACTTGGGGGGCTGCGAGCAAGGTCTATTCAAAGACTCAATCAAGCGCTACTCCTTGCCACGCACAATACATCAACGAGCAGAAGTGTCTGCTCACCATTGAAGATCAGAATTCGCTTTATTCGAGCAGCAGAGGGGTCTATGGTTATTTCTGGTATGGCAACAATACATTCCAGCAGGTCGGCTATGAGACTGGCTTGGCATATAACAATTCGAATCATCATACCTACTCTGGCATGGTGCTCAATGAAGGAACCAGGTTGAACTACACTTCGCTTTGGTGCCATTATTCCAATAGCACCTCTCGAGAGATGCAGACACATTTCTCGTACGACACCGGATTGAGTGATGCGCCTGCATATGCCAATGATCCATTCATCTTGAACCGTCCAGTCACTGATTGCTTAATCGACTTTGAATATTCCTTCAACGCTTCCGCAACCCCGCCTGACAGTAGCGGCCCGGTCACATGGGCCATGGTGACTAATGCCACATGGCTTTCGTTGGTTTGGAACAACGATTTGAACTGCTTAATCAAGGGTACTCCGACTGCCGTAGGTTCATATTGGGCCAATCTCACGGTGTCGGATTCGAATAGCTCCGACTACATGAACTGGACAATCACGGCCATCGTCGATACGACAAACCCCATCTGCACGATCACTACCCCAGACGAAGACCCGTATTATCTAATGCACGAGATTTTGTATGGGGGTGGGGAGGAATTTTTTGAAGAACCCTACATCGCGGGCACAGCATCCGACAATATAGGCGTTATGACGGTCACATGGAAGAACATGCTGACTGGCTCATCCGGTATAGCTACGGGCACGACTGCCTGGGAAATAACCGGCATTGGAATTATTGAGGGTTACAACCTGATCTATGTGAACGCATCTGATGAAACAGGCAACGCCGGGTCAGATACAATCACTTTAGTAGGCGACTACACCCCCCCAGAGTGCTCGATAACGAGCCCGACGATCATCCCTCCCGCAAGCAGATATGTGACTACTGCAGACAATATTACCATTACCGGAACCGCTTGGGACAACATCGGCATTGGATACATCGAATACCGTATAGAGGCTTATTGTAGTCATGTCGAGTATCCTGGCTGGTATAACCTAGGCGGCTGGACCGCTAATGGAACAACCAACTGGACATTGAATATCCCACTGGACAGCTATCCTGCCGACACTCATTACTCCGTAATAGCCTGCGCCAATGACTTCGCGGGGCACGGGGACATAGATGATAACGAAGGATGCGCATACATAGGGATAACACGCGATACAACGGAGCCTTCCTGCACAATAGATTCTCCCACCAGCGCCCCGCAATACAATGTCACTTCATCTTCCATCACATTGAGCGGCAACGCCTCGGATCTGGTTTTTCCTGGTTACTTTTGGTATTATGAGATTCTCGGGGAAGTCTCGAATATAACTTGGGCGAACGCCGCCACGGGATCCTATGGCACAGCCACATTCAATTATGGCCATAGCACCACATCCTGGAGCATACCGGAGATAATATTGAACGTCGGGGATAACCTGATAACGGTGACAGCCTACGACTGGGCGGGGAATGTCCAGTCGGACAATATAACACTCGTGTATGATTCGACGGTCCCAACCTGTACCATCGAGACCCCTACAGCTGACCTTTATTTCACTGCTACGACACCATTTACGACTCTGAGCGGCACGGCATACGATGAAACGAGCGTCACAAGCGTGACATGGACCAACGCTGCAACGAGCGAATCGGGGACTGCTACCGGCACAACCAACTGGAGTATAGAAAGCGTCCCGCTGAACGTAGGGAACAACCTGATAACCGTGACTGCTCACGACGGAACAGGCAGAATCGGGTCTGATACAGTCACGCTATTCCTTGACAATGTCGCTCCTACCTGCATAATCACGACGCCGTCTGTAGATCCGTATTATACAACTTTAATCAAGAAATCTCTTCGCGGGACTGCATCCGACGATGTAGCGGTCACATCGGTCACATGGAAGAACATGCTGACCGGAGGGTCAGGCACCGCATCCGGCACACTTAGCTGGTACATAAATGCCGTCACGCTTGATCCTGGAAGCAACCTAATCTATGTCAACTCATCAGATGCGGCGGGAAACAAGGGAACCGATACTATAACAATAATCCTTAGTGCTTCTCATTTCCCCATAACTATAACCAGCAATTCCGGCTTCACGAATTCTAGTGGAGTGAAATGGGGAAGCGGCACCGCTTCCGATCCATATATAATCGAGAAATGGGAGATAGACTCCTCCTCCTCTTCCGCTGGCATTATGATAAAGAATACAGATGCTCACTTCATAATAAGAAGTGTGACCGTCACATCGACCAACCACGCCTACAAGGGCATCTATCTGAACAACGCGACAAACGCCCGCATCGAGTACTGCGAAGCAACCGACAACCTCTACGGCATCTATGCCGCGATGTGCAGCAACCTCGAGATATTCAACTGCAACGTGTCGTCCAGCTCGGGGAACGGCTTCTACATCCTTTCATGCGACAACGTCACGATCTCCGGTTGCGATTCGAGTTCGAACGGCAACCACGGAGTGCACCTCGATGGCTGCACGGACGTTACTGTTACGGACACGGACACGACGTACAATATCCTGAGCGGCATCTACACCAAGAACTGCCTCAGGATGAGCGTGGCCGGGGGCTCGCACAGCAACAACTCGTGGAATGGCATGAACTCCGTCTACACCAACTCGTCGGCCATCAGCGGCGGCGACTATTCGGACAACGGCAGGAACGGCCTCTACATGTACAAGTGCAACGACCTCTCCATCGCGAGCCTGACGGCGTCCCGCAACAAGAACGGGTGGAACGGCATATACCTCACCGGATGCGATTGGGTGAACTGCACCTACATAACCGCCTCCTCCAACGCCGACAGCGGCGTCTACGCATACCAGAGCGGGAACGTGAGCGTCGTCGGCGGCAGCTTCCTCAGCAACACTAGGGACGGCGTGTTCATCTACCGCAGCGTAACCTCGATCGTAAGCGGCGCTATATGTACGGGCAACCTGCAGAGGGGCGTCTACGTGCTCTCCTCGTCAATGACGACGATAACCGGATGCTACCTCTCGTCCAACTCGCTGGGGGTGTACGCCCTATGTGCGAACGGGCTGCACATCGTCGACTGCGACATCAACTCGAACGGCATCTACGGCGGCATATCCATGTGGACATGCTCCGACATCTCGATCCAGGGCGGAACGATGTCGCTGAACGGCTGGTGCGGCATATACGCCTACGACTGCGCCGGAACAACTACGATAAGCTCCGTCAACCTCACCTCGAACCTGAGGAGCGGCGTATTCACGCAGCTCACGGACAACGTCTCCGTCACGGGCTCGCTCGTCTCGTCCAACGGGCAGTACGGCGTCAGGATGGAGAACGGCAATAACATGGCGGTGTCCGGCTGCACTGTGTCCTCCAGTGTACTGACAGGCATCTACGCGGTCGGCTGCACATACACTACGATGTCCGGCAACGCAGTGAGGTCGAACCACGCGTACGGCATAGCGCTGACATCGTGCAGAGGCACGGATATAACGGGCAGCAACATCTCGTCGAACACGAACGACGGCATATACGTCTACTCGAGCACTAACGGCAACATCACCTGGAACGACCTGCACAAGAACGTGCGCGGGGTATACCTCGCGGCGTCAGCGAGCGGCTTCAACGTGCACCACAACAACTTCATGAGCAACACGTACTCCTACCAGGCGTACGACCCCGGCACCAATAACATGTGGGACGACGGCTCCGAAGGCAACCACTGGAGCAACTGGCCCTCCTCGTCGCCGTACGGGATCCCGCCGGACAAGGTGGACATGCACCCGAGCGTCGCCGAGTGGTGAGCCCTGAAAGAGCTGGCGGAGTCCACCCCCGTTTTTCCAAAGGCATTTATAGCGGCTGAGCTTTCGAAGCAACGATGCCCGAACAGGATATCGGCGAGACGCAGAGGAAATTCTGGTTCTACTTCTCAGTCATGACGATAATTGCCGGCGTTGCCTTCTACTGGGTATGGGGCCTCATGTTCGGGACATGGGACCTTTTTGCGACGGAGAACCTGGGAGCGTATTCGATAACGGTCCTGCTAATCGCATTTGGAATCGTTGGCGCGCTCCTGACAAAGAAGAAGCCGGAGACGACCAAGTGATTTTCTAGAACCATCCCACTACCTGATTTCCGCGGAAGCGGACAGGTTGAAGGGGTTTGTCCTCGTCGCCAAGGAATAGAGATAGGGATAGTCCTTTTTCAGGTGCAGCATGTAGTCGAGCCATTGGTCGACCAGCGCGACATAAGCCCTGTTGATGTCTTTGGCCAGGTGCTCGCAGTCGGCCTGCGAGAGCGCCCCGAGATCCTTCCTGCCCACGAGCTCCTCGATCATATGGAATGTCGCCCTCAGCATCTCCGTGAACGATTCGTGCTCCAGAAGGTTGGGGTTCTCAAGCAGCCTGAGCAGGAAGTCGCGCTTTCCGACCACGAAGGCCTTCAGCTTCCCGAGGTCGCCCTGTTTATAGTCGACATCGAACTCGTAGCCGCGCAGAGATTCCTTGGCAGCGGCGAAGTCCTGCTGTGTCCAACTCTGCGTGACGTTGAGCTTCCCCCTGATCTTTTCAGCATTCCTGTCGAAACCGAGGAACAGCCGAATCAAGTCCGAGCCGACCTCGCTGAAGAAGGCGTCCGTGACCATGCTCATCTTCTCGAGCCTTTGGCGCCTCTCCTGCCTGGTGAGCAGGCTGTCGATTATCAATGTGACAAGGAGCACCTCTATCGGAAGGAAGGCGAGGGACTCGATCATCAGGAACAGCTCCTCGCTGGGATTGCTGAAGATCAGATAGAGCACCACATAGATGACCAGCGAAGACACCAGGAGCATTGACGCCCATTTGAATTTCCAGCCGACCCTTGCCATGCGACCGCCGCCTCCATTGAGCGCTCAGAGCGGATGGGAGATGTACACGATCGTCCCCGTGTCCTTCCCGCACACCACGCACTTCGATTTCTTGACTGCCTCATCCATAACATTGCTGCCGAGTATCCCTCTGCCGCTCTTCGTCTCAATCTCCCGGCCGCATTCCTCGGTGCCGCACCAGGCGACCCGTATCATCTTTTCAGGCAGATCGACCAGCGAGGTCGCGTCGACGACGTTGCCGTCTAGCTCCGCCTGCGCCTTGGCCATCAGATTGCGGGAGATGTCTGCGAGTAGGGAATGCACATCCTTCACTAGCGAGCCTCTGTCGATCGTGGTCTTCGCTCCGGTGTCGCGCCTCACGGCGACCGCCGCCTTGTTTGCGATGTCCCTCGGGCCGAGCTCGATCCTGAGCGGCACCCCTTTGAGTTCCCAGTCATAGAACTTGTTTCCAGGGCGGATGTCCCTGAGGTCGATGTGCGTCCTGACGCCGGCCGCCTTGAGCTCGCCGGCCAGCTTCTTCGCCTCCGCCTGAACCTCCTCGACCGATCCCTTCGCGGGAATCGGCACGACCACGACCTGGTGCGGCGCGACGTCCGGCGGGAGGATTATCCCCTTGTCGTCGCCGTGCAGCGCGACTATCGCGCCGACGAGCCGCTCGCTCATGCCGTAGGTCGTCTGGCTGACGTAGCTGTGCTCCCCCTTCTCGTCCTCGAACTTGATCTCGTACGGCTTCGAGAAGTTCTCCCGGTACTGATGGATGGAGCCGATCTGCAGGCTCCTGCCTGAGGGGAGCAGTATGTCGATCCCGATCGTGTAGTAGGCGCCAGGGAACTTGTCCCATTCCGTCCGCCTGAGGAGCAGGTACGGCACGCAGAGGTTCTTCGAGAGCCGCTCCATGATGCCCATGTCCTCCTTCACCTGGGCCTCCGCGTCCTCGAAGGTGGCATGGCAGGTGTGCGACTCGAAGAAGTGTATCTCCCTGACCCGGATGAACGCGCGCGTCTGCTTCGTCTCGTAGCGGAAGACGTTGACGATCTGGTAGACCTTCATCGGAAGGTCCGCGTGCGACCGGACCCATATCTGGAACATCGGGTAGATCGCGGTCTCGCTCGTCGGCCGAAGGAGCAGCCGGATGTCCAGCGGGTTGAGGCCGGCATGGGTCACCCAGAAGACCTCTGAGTCGAACCCTTTTATGTGGTCCTTCTCCTTGGCGAACTCGTTCTCTGGGATGAGGAGCGGGAAGCACACCTCGTTGTGCCCGGTGTCGTCGAGGTACTGCCTGATGTGGCGGTCGATGTGCTGCTGTATCTTCCAGCCGTAGGGGGTCCAGACGTTCATCCCCTTTATCGGGTACCTCTTGTCCGTCAGCCCCGCGAGCTCGACGATCTCGTTGTACCAATCGCTGAAGTCCTCGGCCTTCTTCATGATGATTCCAGCAAACCCTAGCACCGATATCTACGTTTTGGTCTCCCGCTACAATACCCTGGCTATCGCCGGGGCTACGGAGAAGGAGGTGGTCTGGTTCTCTATGGTGTCGCTCGATATGACGTTGTCGCAGCACATGCCCAGCCTGCTGAGCGCGTTGTTGGCGAAGAGGCCGTGCGTGCATGCGGCGATCACGGTCTGCGCGCCGAGCTTCTTCAGCTCGTTCGACGCCTTGATGATCGTGCCGCCGGTCGATATTATGTCATCCACTATCGCGACGCGCTTGCCTGCGACGTCTATCGACTTCGGCTCGATCTTCACGATGTTGCCGTCTATCCTCTCCTTGACGAGGTAGTCGCTGGGCACGCCGACCCCTTTGCCGACCAGCTCGGCGGTCCTTATCCGCCCCTCGTCCGGGGAAACGATGAAGTCGACGCCTATCTCCTTCAGCTTGCCGGCGATCTCCGTTGCGCCGGAGACGTTGGCCGCCTCGCAGGTCTCGAACCACTCCACCGTCGAATCCGCGTGTATGTCGACCGTGAGCACCCTGTCCGGATATACCTCGAGCGCGCGCACCATCGCCCTCGCGCTTATCGGCTCGCCGGGGTTGAACTTCTTGTCCTGCCTGGAGTAGCCGAAGTAGGGGATCACCAGTGTGAACTTGCTGTACTCGAACTCCTCGATCGCGTCGCAGAACAGCATCGTCTCGACAATCTTCTCGTCGGGGAATGTGTTGCTCACGAGCACGACCTCCTGGCCGTCCAGCGGGTCGAGTATGCGCACGTAGCCCTCCCCGTCAGGGAAGCGCTTGATCTCAGTCCTTGCGAGCGTCGCCTTAAGCTCGCTGGCCAGCGATGAGGAGAGCTTCGGCGAGGATGAACCGCCTATGACCATCATGAACAGACACGCTCCAGTCTTGGGGTGTAATGGGACTCAGGTATTGAGATTTTCCCCGCGGGCCGGGCACGGCGGCCGGGGTTCGGGGCGGTTCCAGGCGAAGCAACATATTTATAAATGGAGTCGTAGATAGAAGTACGCGATGGGATGCACGTGAACGAGCCTGTTTCCGAGACTAAGTACTATCATGGTTCTGAGGAGGCCTCGATGCCGCTGGCCGACGAGCCGAAGGTGAAGCCAGAGGTCGAAATCAAGCCGGAGAAGGCGCACGCCCCCAGGCACCCCAAGACGGAGGGGGGGCTCGAGGAGATCGGCATAATATATGGGAACGTCGGCACCTCGACCTTCAACATCATGCTAACCGGCCCGATAGACAAGCTGGAGTACGTGCAGGCGGAGCACGACGCGCACGGCTGGATACTGGGGCAGATCACCGAGATCGAGAGGATCACCAACCTCTCCCTGGACAAGGTCCCGAGCCTGGCAGAGGGGCAGAAGATGGACATCGAGGAGAAGGAGATCGCCCAGGTCATGCTCATAGGCTACAGGGACGAGCGGAACCTGCTGCAGAGCCCGAAGACGCCGCTCAAGGCGGGCGCAAGGGTCTTCAAGGGCAGCAACGACCTGATAAGGAGCACCATCGGCCTGAAGGAGCACACCGAGACGGGCGCGTACATCGGGCTGCTCTCTGGCCATGACATCAGGATAGAGCTCGACATCAACAAGATGGTGCAGAAGCACGTCAGCATCCTGGCCATGACCGGCGCGGGGAAGTCGTTCTGCAGCGGCGTCCTGATCGAGGAGCTGATAAAGCACGATGTCACGACCGTCGTCATCGACCCGCACGGCGAGTACCACACGCTCGGCGAGAGGGGGAAGGTCGAGAAGACCAGCAGGGACTTCGGGGTGCACACGAGGGGCTACTCCGACAGGATAGTCGAGTTCGCGGCGTGCACGGCGATAAACAAGGACGCGAAGCCGCTGAGGTTCACCTTGAGCTCTCTGGACGCGAGAGACATCCTCTCGCTGACAAACATCAAGAACGTGAGGTCCTACCTGACGATGCTGCGCCGGGCTGTGGATATGCTCAGGGAGGCGAAGGGGGACTTCACGATCAAGGACGTGGTCGACGCCCTGCTCGCGGCAGAGGACCCGCAGGCCGGCCCGCTGATCAACCAGCTTGAGTACCTTCAGGACACGGAGATATTCGCCGACAGGGGGACGAGGATAGACGAACTCGTCAGGAAGGGCAAGACCACGATAATCAACCTGAAGGGGGCGCCGCCGGACATACAGGAGCTCATCGTCAACAGGCTCTGCACGAACCTTTTCGAGCTCAGGAAGTCGGACAAGGTGCCGCCGATGATGCTGGTGATGGAGGAGGCGCACAACTTCTGCCCGCAGCAGGGGATAGCCAACTCCACGAGGATACTGAGGACGATCGCCTCCGAGGGGAGGAAGTTCGGCCTCGGGATGACCATCATCAGCCAGAGGCCGGCGAAGGTCGACAAGAACATAGTCAGCCAGTGCAACACGCAGATCACGCTCAAGGTGACCAACCCGAACGACCTGAAGGCGATATCCGCCTCGCTCGAGGGGCTCACCGCCAGCATGGAGGACGAGATCCAGCGGCTGCCCATCGGCACCGCGCTCGTCACCGGAGGGGGCGCTTCGATGCCGCTGTTCGTGGAGATACGCCCGAGGGAGACCAGGCACGGCGGGGAGAGCATCGAGGTCGTCTCATCCAAGAGGATGTGAGCCCGTGGGCCGCAGCTGCGAGATCAGCCAGGAGCGGCTCGCGAAATATCTCACGGTAACGGAGAAGGCGCTCAAGAAGATCAAGATCGCCGTCCCCGAGCGTTCATACTTGAGGGAGCTGGCGGACGATTTCCTGGAGATGGCGGAAAGCTACTCGTCAGATGCTAAGAGGTTCGCGAAGGACGGGAACCTCGTCAACGCCTTCGCCTGCATAAACTACGCGCACGGATGGCTGGACTGCGGCGCGAGGATGGGGCTTTTCGACGTCGGCGGGGACGACCAGCTGTTCACCCTTTACAAGTGATGCTCAGAGCAGCCTCGGGCCCCTTTGATCTATCTCGCAAGTGAAGACCGGGCCGAAGCGCTTGAGCCCCTCGGCCAATTCCGCCGTGTCGCCTATGCAGAACAGAGAGTTGCCGAGCATCGCCATGCTGGCCATGCCGTGATTGTCAGCGACCACCAGCGCCTCCAGGGCCTCCTTGGAGGACAGCTCCGCGTCCTCTATGAACTCGACCCCGAGCGCGAAAAGCTGCTCCAGCGACCTGCCCTCGTCGAACTCCGCAGTGCACCTCCTGCCCGCGGCCGATATCTTCCCCCTCATGACGGGGTCTGAGAGCACCTTCGGGGTCCTGATCGGCGCCCCGACAACGGCGAGGACCACCTCCGACATCGCCTCGATGCGCTCGGCGCGCCCGTATGGCAGGAGCCCCGGCTCAAGCCGTATCTCCACGCCCCCGGCCTGGATCCCGGCTATGTCCCCGAGCCCGGTCCCGTTCTTCGCCTCTGCGAGGTGCGCCGCCTCGAACGCCTTCTCCTGCGAGATGCCGAGCAGGGAGCAGAGGGCGAGAGATGCTGACAGGGCGCCGGCGGCGCTCATCCCGAAGCCCTGCTCCATTGGCAAGTCGAGGGAGGTCTCCACCTGAACGCCGACCTCCGTCTCCCCGATGATCCTGGACAGCGCATCGACCGTCGTCTCGGCCTTCGATTCCTGCCCGTTGATCTGCACTGAGATTGATCTGCCCTCCCCCTCTTCGATGGAGACCCTGCTTGACGCGCCGAGGGTCACGCTCATCCCCGCCCCGCGCGAGCCTTTCCTCAGCGGGTCCTCCGCCTGGTCGCATATCTCGAAAAACGCGGTGATGTGCCCTGGACAGAAGGCGCTCCTGGTGCCGCTCATTTTATGACCTTTGCCAGATTGCCGATGATCCCGCGGGCGATTTCCTCGCGGCCGCCTTTGAGCTCGACGGACCGGCCCGATCTGTCGATGAAGTATGCGGTCGAGCTCTCGTCGGTCATGTCCTCGATCCTGTTCGCCACTATGGCGGACATCTTCCCGGACTTCATCCTGGCCTTTGCCCGCTCCTTCAGCTCCTCCACCGAGACATTTGCCTCGAGTTTGAAGCCGACGACGCAACTGGCTTTGATGGATCCTATTACCTTCGGCGCCCTCTTCAGCGTCAGCGCAAGGCGGTCGGAGTCGGAGGGGATCTTGCCCTTCACTGGCTTCTCGACCGTAAAGTCTGAGATCGCCGCAGGTACGAGGACAGTGCCGAACCTCCTGCCGGACACGATCTTCTTGAGATCCGCCACGGTCTTGAACCTTGTGACCTTCACGAATGCGGGCGGGGTCATCCTGCACTGCCCCATGATGAACTCCACATCGGCGCCGAGCAGATAGGCCTCCTTCACGAGCGACAGCGCGGTGCCTCCGGTGCTCCTGTTCGTTATCGACCTGACGGAATCGATCGGTTCCTCGGTCGAGCCGCCTATGACCGCGATCTTCTTACCCCTCAGCGGCGAGCCGAGGACCTTCCTCCCCGTGGCCAGTACGATGGCTTCGACGTCGGCCATCTTGGCCTTGCCCTCGTCAATCTGAGGCGAGATAATCTCCACGCCGAGGGATTCGAGCTTCTCCAGGTTCTCCTTGATGATTGCGTTGGCCCACATGCTGCCGTGCATGCTCGGCGCGATCAAAATCGGCTTGCCCGAGCCAAGGGCGGTGACGAGCATCGTGCTCACGGCGTCATCGCATATTCCCATCGCTAGCTTGGAAATCACGTTGGCCGTGCAGGGTGCGACTAGAAGTGCGTCCGCGCTGCCTGGGCCGGGAGCGCAAAGGGTGACATGCTGAACGTCGCCGTCCAGCGCAGTGATCACTTTCTTCCCTGAGGCGAACCAGAGAGCCTCCGGGTGGATTATCCTAGTCGCGCTCTCCGTCATCGCGACTGTGACTTCGCAGCCGCGGCGCAGGAACTCCCTCACGAGCTTCACGTCCTCGACGGCGGCTATACTGCCGGTGACGCAAAGGAGCAGATGCTTGCCTGCGAATTGACTGTTCCCAGCGGCCAATCTCAACCTCTCGGCAGGATGCATGGAGCCCACAAATCGGGGGAGCTGTTCTTAAACATTGCCTCAAAGCCGGCGCAATACTTCGTCAATCACCTTATCTAGAGCCCCGTTGGAATCGATGACGACCATGTTCTTACGAAGCTTCGACAGCCTGTCATAGTTGGCCGCGACCTTCTTCAAGAAATCCAGCCGCTCGAACTTTGAGAGCTTGCCGCGCCTGTTCACTCGGCTCAGGGCCAGCTCCGGGTCGACCCTGAGCAGGAACACGATGTCCGGCTCGGTGGATATCCTGAGGTTTATTTCAAGGAGCCAGTCGAATGGGTCGAAATCGACCTTGCCCTCGAGCGCGGCCGCCTGGTAGGCGACCGTTGAATAGTAATATCGGTCGCAGAGGACTGTCTTCCCCTCTCTGACCATGCCATTTATCTCGGCGGTATGCTCGGCCCGATCCGCGAGGAATAGGAACGCCTCTGTGAATGGATTCGCGCCCTCCTTGTGCGAGCGCCTGACCGCGTCTCCGAGCCAGGTTGAGGTCGGCTCTCCGGTCACGACCAAGTCCTTCTTGCCGAGTCTGGTGGCGACCAACTTGGTTGCGCTGGATTTGCCGGAGCCGTCTATCCCCTCGAATACGATGAATTTCCCCATCGCTCGCTCCTGATGCAGTTTGATATGATAATCCCTTTCCTGAGAGGCCGGGGCGCATTTTAGAATCCGATTGCATTCGTTCCGCCCTCAGACATACCAATCATTATCAGAATAAACTCGATTTCCTCAGAGGATGACTATGACCGCTCTGACTTTTCGGGAGATGGGGACGAGGGTTGAGAAGTTCGTCGACGATCGTTCCTGGCGCAAGTACCACAGACCCAAGGACATCGCCATCGCGCTGTCGGTCGAGGCGTCCGAGCTGCTGGAGATATTCCAGTGGAGCGGCAATGCCGATCGCCTCAGCAAGGATGCCTTGGACAAGATAAGGTACGAGACCGCCGACACGGTGATCTACGCACTCAGCATGGCCAACGCCTGCGGGTTCGACCTCGGCGAGGCGGTCGCAGAGAAGATCGCGCTCAACGAGAAGAAGTACCCGGTGGACAAGAGCAGGGATATGTTCGACTGATGGTCAGCTGGTAGAATTCCGCTGCCTCTCCAGTCTGTCGTGATCCACCAGTGCGCGATAGCTGAATATCAGGTCCCTTGCGGCCTTCACCTCGTCGACCCTCTTTACAGCCGTGTTGTGCGGCGCCGTCCGTATCACCTCTGCTGGCTCGGACATTATCGATTCCACTGCCGAGGCGAACTCGTCCAGCGTGCTCAGCGATTCGGTCTCGGTCGGCTCTATCATTATCGCTTCGTCCACTATCTGCGGGAAGTATATCGTCGGGGCGTGGACGCCGTGGTCCAAGAGGCGCTTCGCGAAGTCCAGCGTCCTGACCCCTTTCTCCTTTAGCTTGCTGCCGGACAGGACGAACTCGTGCATCCTCCTCCCTCCGAATGGCAAATCCAGTTTCTTCTCCAGCCGCCTCATGAGGTAATCGGAGTTCGCGACCGCCCTTGTGGAGATGTCCCGCAGCCCGTCTCCCCCGTTCATCCTGATGTAGACATACGCCCTCAATAGCACGCCGAAGTTCCCGTAATAGGCCCTGACCTTGCCGATCGACTTCGGATGGTCGTAGCTGAACCGGTAGCCGCCCCCGTCCTTCACGATCCTCGGGACGGGGAGGAAGGGTTCCAGCTCCTTCTTTACCCCTATCGGCCCGGCGCCCGGGCCGCCGCCTCCGTGAGGAGTCGAGAAGGTCTTGTGCAGGTTGAAGTGGACTATGTCGAAGTTCATCCTGCCTGGGTTGGTCCTCCCCATTATCGCATTCAAATTCGCCCCGTCGTAGTAAAGCAGCGCTCCGCATTTGTGTACGATGTCCGCTATGCACAGGACATCCTTCTCGAACATGCCGAGCGTGTTCGGGTTGGTCAGCATCAGCGCTGCGGTGTTCTTCCCGACGATCGACCTCAGTGCATCGCAGTCGACCAGGCCGTCTTTCGACGGCATCTCTATTACGTCGTACCCGACCATCGCCGCGCTTGCTGGATTGGTGCCGTGCGCGGTGTCCGGCACGATGACCTCCCTGCGACGCTCCCCGATGCTTTCGTGATATGCCCGAACGATGTGGAGGCCGGTGAACTCCCCCTGGGCTCCGGCCGCGGGCTGCAGGGATACGGCGTCCACGCCGCCGATCTTGCACAGCATCTGCTCCAGCTCGTACATTATCTGCAGCGATCCCTGGACGGTCGAGACATCCTGCATGGGATGGATGCAGGTGGCGCGGCGGTCCCTCGATAGCCTCTCATTGACCTTGGGGTTGTACTTCATCGTGCAAGAGCCGAGAGGATAGAACCCTGAGTCGACCGAGAAGTTCATCTGGCTCAGCCTGACGAAATGCCTCATGACGGTGCTCTCTGGAAGGTCGGGGAGATTCAGCGACTGTCTCCTGAGGCGCTCCGGGACATGAGCTGGGGAGGATCCGCCCTTCCCTACGGCGTCCATGGATTCCAATTCGAAGAGGAGGGGCTCGTCGTAGGACGCCTGTCGGTACGTCATCTTATTGCCCCCATGGCCTCCACGAGCGCCCTGATATCATCTTCGGAGTTCATCTCCGACACTGCCAGGAGCATCGCCTCCCCCAGCTCCTTGAAGTCTTGCTTCAGTGAGATGCCCCCCTGTATGTTACGCTCGAGCAGCGACTTCGCGAGCCTGTCCACCGGCAGCGGGCACCCTATGACGAACTCGTTGAAGTGCGAAGCATTGAAAATCGGAGAGCGGTAGCCGCCCGCCTTCCCGATCATCTCGGAAAGCCGCCTGGCCTGCTCCATGTTCGATCCGGCAAGCGTCATCAAACCGCTGCGGCCGACGCTCGCGAGGTACGCGCAGGCGGCGACGGCCATCAGCGCCTCGTTGGTGCAGATGTTTGAGGTGGCCTTGCCGCGCCTGATGTGCTGCTCCCTCGTCTGCAGGGTCATGCAGAAGGCGCGCCTGCCGGCGGCGTCCAGCGTGGCGCCGATTATCCTGCCTGGCATCTTGCGGATGTGCTCCCTCCTGCAGCCGAATATCCCGATGAGCGGGCCTCCGAAGTTCGGGCTGTTGCCGAGGTGGTGCCCCTCGCCTATCACGATGTCCGCCCCGTAATCCGATGGCGGGCGCACGACGGCTAGTGACAGCGGGTCTGCCCCGACGACGAAGGGCGTCTCCCCGATGGCGGCGGAGATGTCGTCGACCTCCTCCTCGAGCACGCCGAAGTAGTTCGGGTTCTCCAGGTAGACCCCGAACACGTCGTCCGAGAGCTTCCCGCGCAAATCTCCGATGTCCAGCCTGCCGGTCGCCTGATCGAAGGCGACTTCCTGGATGACCGCGTCCATCCCCTTGAGGTATGTCCTCAGGACCGCCTTCCGCTCGGGTGACACGCTCCGCGCCAAGAGGAATTTGGACCCGTGCTTCATCCTGCCGCACATTAGTCCGGCCTCACCCAGAGCGGTGGACCAGTCGTACATGCCGGAATTCACGGCGTCCATCCCGGTGAGCTCCGACATGAAGCTCTGGAACTCGAACAGGGCCTGCAGCATCCCCTGGCTCGCCTCGGGCTGGTAGGGGGTGTATGATGTGTAGAACTCCGAGCGGCTCAGTATCTCGCCGACCACGGCCGGAGAGAAGTGGCGATAAGACCCGCCGCCGAGGAACGCCGGCATGTCCTCCGCCGTCCTGTTCTTGGAGAGGATGGCGTCGATCTCCTCGACCATCTCGCTCTCGCCGATGCCCGGGGGGAGGTCTATGCCCCCTATCCTGGCATTCTCTGGTATGTCTTCGAAGAGCTCATCCTCGGAGGATATGCCGAGGGACTTCAACATCTTTGGCGCGAGCATCTGAGCCTCTCGCTGGTATGACTTAGATTATTTCTTAATCTTTCCGACCGCGCATGCGGTTGCGGCTGTCGCTCGGCGTCTTGGCGAGCACGGACTTCCTCAACCTCTCGAGGTACGAAGGCAGGCTTTCCACGTCCTTAATCTCCTTCTTCGCCAGCATGGCCATCTGCGCCCTCACCTGCGAATCGTACTTGGCATCCACCGACTCGAAGCCTATCTGCAGATGATGCGCGATCTGCCCCCCTTTCCTGTCCCAGTCGGTCAATATTATGAACTTGTCGTGCTCGGCCGACAGCGCCTCGCAGAAATTTATGATGCCGATGCCGGTATTGACAGGCTTGACGATCCCCTCGACGCCGATCTCCCTGAGCGCTCGCACATCACGGGAGCCTTCGACGATTATCGGCTCCGATGGGCTGCGCTCGACCAGATCCTCCACGAGCCTCTCCAGCTTCTCGAGCCTATCCGCCTCACTTATCATCGGCCAGCCCCAGCCTCCCCCTGACGACGACCTCGCCGATCGGAATGAACAGCGTCTTGGAATGCGACTTCGCTCCCTTGGTGAGGGCGATCCTCCCCCTCGCCTCGGGGAACCTCGCCTCCATGAGTTCGATGAGCTCCTGGTTGGCCTGCCCGGAGATCGGCGGCGCGGCGAGGCTGACCTTGAGTGCCCCTCGCCAGATGTCGATGCCCAGGACTTCGGACCGTTTCGCCCCGGGGGAGGCCTCGATGTTGAGGTAGCATCCCGCCTCGGTCGCCTCTACGATGCGTGCCTTGCGTTTCAAAAGCTCACTCCCGGGTGCGGACAGCTACGCTGCGTGTATTGTCATGTATCATATTTCGACATTGCCTAAAAACCAATAAGAGCATGGAGAGTTATTCGCGCTCTCGATGTCGAAGAGGATGGAGATGACCTACGAGGAGCTCATGTCGGTGCACCGGCAGGAGTACAAGCAGACGTCCCTCGTGAAGGTGTCCTCCGACTTCTATAAACGCACTGCTAGCTATCTGGACGCACTGAGCCAGCGCATCTCGGAGAACAGGCCGGACAGCACGGAGATGGCGGGCATGCTGCACAACCAGCTCAAGACCGCGAAGGAGAAGAGCACCGAGATTTACGAGGCCCGCATGCGCAAGATCGCCCTGATGGCGATGACCTCCGCGTTCGGGAGCGAGGCGCGACTAGACAACGCGACCCCGGAGGAGAACGAGGCTTTCAGCTCTCTCAAGGGCTTCTTCACAGAGCACTGCAAGAAGACGATGAGCGTCGCATGCGAGGCGACGGAGGAGCCGATGGCGGCCGCGCCGCAGGCGGCGAGGGAGCCGGAGGAAGCACCGGCCGCAGAGGCGAAGGAACCGGCCAAAGCCCCCCTGCAGGATGAGAAGGCCGCGGCAAAGAACGAGATAATACTTGTGAGGGTCCTGGAGGATCTTCCGGCGTTCGCTGGGATGGAGAAGAACTACCGCCTGTCGAAGGAGGACATAATCAGCCTCCCCAGGAACATCGCAGACATCCTGGTCAAGAACAAGAAGGCGGTCGAGGTAAAGCAGTCGTCATAGGCGTATCGGCGGGGTCACCTGGAACCTCTCGGCGCTGCGCACCCTCGTCGGCATGAATTTTCTGGCCATGGAAGCGCGCACCTCGTGCTCCGCCTTCTCCGGCGTGTTGTTCTCCTCGCTGAGGTGGACGAGCACGACCTCCTTCGTCCTGTCCGTCGCGATGGACGAGACGGCCGAGGCGGTCGCCCTGTTGGAAAGGTGGCCGTTAGGCGAGGCGATGCTCTTCTTCAGGAATTCCGGGTACGGGCCGTTCCTGAGCATGTGCTCGTCGTGGTTGGCCTCGATGATCAGCATGTCCTTGTCGGAAAGGACGTTGTGAATCAGCTGGGTCACCCTTCCTAGGTCGGTTGCGTAGCCGATGTCGTGATGCTCTGTTGCGATCGTGAAGCAGACCGGCTCGGCGGCGTTGTGCGGGACAGGGTAGCTCTTGATCCTGAAGTCCCCGACCGAGAATTCCTCCTGCGTCATGAACTCGACGAACTTCACGTTGCCGATCGGCGACATCGCGAAGGTCGGAGGGTTGGCCATGACGGGTATCCCGTACTTCCTGGACAGGATTCCGGCACCTCTGCAGTGGTCGGTGTGCTCATGTGAAAGGACGATCGCATCGATGCCTTTGGCGGAGTGCCCCAAAAACTCAAGGCGGCGCTCTATCTCCCTGGCGGACAGGCCTGCGTCGATCAGTATGCGCGTATCTCCGCTGCACATTAGGGTCGAGTTGCCGCCGCTGCTGCTTCCGAGAAAGGCGATTTCCATGTCTGGAGTCCCACCACTCCGCGCGGTACGCTATGCTTGCCGTGTCCAAATATCTTTCGTGCCGATGACCTGATCGGAATGGGGCGGGATTCGTTTTATTTACCTCGTGATTCATACCAACGGCAGAGGGACAGGATTGGGCGAGAAGAGAGTGGGAGTTGGAGATGTCGCACCTGATTTCAGGCTGAAATCTCAGGACGGCCAGGAGGTCGGCCTCAAGGACTTCCTCGGAAAGACCCCTGTCGTGCTCTACTTCTATCCGAAGGACTTCACGCCCGGCTGCACGAAAGAGGCTTGCGCGTTCAGGGACAGCTTCGAGGCGTTCAAGGACCTCGGGGCGGAGGTCATAGGCGTCAGCACAGGGACGGTGGAGTCCCACGAGAGATTCGCCAAAGAATACAACCTGCCCTTCAAGCTACTGGCCGACGAGGACGGGAGAGTGAGGGATCTCTATGGCGTACCGAAGGCGGCGGGCGGGATGTTCCCCGGAAGGGTCACATACATAATCGACAGGATGGGGGTCGTACGGCATGTGTTCGATTCCTTGACCCACGCCGAGCAGCACGTCGAGGAAGCGCTGCACATCCTCAGGTTGCTCTGACGGATGTATTCAATAGGGGACTGAGCGTCGGATTTATCGCGCGCTCTCCTCGTGCTGGCTAGGACGATTCCCCCCTCGATAGATTTATTAACAGTCACCTAATACCAGCGGTTTGCGGGGATGTAGCTCAGACAGGTAGAGCAATCGGCTCTTAATCCCCAAAAGGGAAGAGAGACCGATTGGCCAAGGGTTCGAAAGGCCCGCGGAAAACGGCCCGAAATTCCCTTCATCCCCGCTCCGAAGCGCCCCTCGAGGTGTCGGTGTGGAAGAGTCCTTCAACATATATTTTGTAGGCACGGCCGGATGCGGCAAGAGCACGATGACGGCCGCTTTCTCCGAATGGCTCCAGTCGCAGGGATATGACTCGGTGCTTGTCAACCTGGACCCTGGCGCGGAGACCCTGCCCTACGACCCGGAGATCGACATCAGGGACTGGATCAAGCTGGGGGACATCATGAGGGAGTACAAGCTCGGCCCCAACGGGGCGCAGATAGCCGCCGCCGATCTCCTTGCGGTGAACACTCCGAAGATATCCGAGATCCTGGCAGAGTTCGAGACAGACTTCGTGCTTTTCGACACGCCGGGGCAGCTGGAGCTCTTCGCCTTCAGGAACAGCAGCAAGAAGATCGTTGAGGCCTTCGACCCGGAGGAGTCGATGATATGCTTCCTTGTGGACCCGATGCTGGCAAGGAACCCCAACGGCTTCGTCACCTCGATGGTCCTGTCGGCGATCACGAACCTGAGGCTCGAGGTCCCGATATTCAACGTGATCTCGAAGGCGGACATACTGACGGAAGACGAGATCGAGAAGATAGGGAACTGGTCCGACAGCAACGAGGTCCTTTTCAACGCCCTCATGGACGAGGTCAGCGGCGCGCAGAACCAGATGAGCATAGAGGTGCTGAAGGCACTGGAGACCGTCGGCGTGGGAGGCGGGGTGCAGTTCGCTTCATCGGAGACGATGAGCGGGATGGAGGACATATACACCATGGCGCAGGAGATCTCCTCGGGCGGCACCGACCGGGAGCACAGATAGCAGACAAGTTCTTGAGCAGGGATGGGCTTCCAATGGTCGTGAAGAAGAGAGTTATCACCTGCCCGCAGTGCGGCTCGGCCGACCTGTATTACGAGGCCGGGCTGATCACGGGCTACAAGTACCACTGCAAGAAGTGCCAGTACGTCGGCTCGTTCGTCATAGAGAAAGACATAGAAATCGAATAGGCCCGGCTCGGCTACGCGAACATCGGGCCCGATTCCGCCTGCTTCCCGAGCTCCTCGCCGTGGTGCATGACCTTCACTATCGCCTTCTCGAAGTCCGTGAGCGTGACGGTGTCCCTGTTGTCGCGGATCGCGAACATGCCGGCCTCCGTGCAGATCGCCTTTATCTCCGCCCCGGTAGCGCCGTCGGTCCTCTGGGCGAGGTCGTGCGGGTCGATCGTCTCGTCGACGTTCATCCTCTTGGTGTGGATCTTGAATATCTCCTTCCTGCCATCGATGTTCGGCAACGGGATCTCGATGATCCTGTCGAACCTCCCTGGCCTGAGGAGCGCCTCGTCGAGTATGTCCGGCCTGTTGGACGCTCCAATGATCTTGACCTCGCCGAGCGGGTTGAATCCGTCGAGCTCCGCCAGCAGCTGCATGAGCGTCCTCTGGACCTCGCGGTCGCCCGAGGTTGCGGTGTCGAGCCTCTTGGCGCCAACGCTGTCCAGCTCATCGATGAACACGATGCTCGGGGACTTCTGCCTCGCGAGGTCGAAAAGCTCCCTGACGAGCCTCGCCCCTTCGCCGATGTACTTCTGCACCAGCTCCGATCCGACGAACCTTATGAACGTCGCATTCGTCTTGTTGGCGACGGCTTTCGCGAGCAGGGTCTTCCCCGTGCCGGGCGCGCCGACCAGCAGTACGCCCTTGGGCGGGTCTATGCCCACCTTCTTGTACAGCTCTGGCCGCAGCAGCGGATCCTCAACGGCCTCGCGTATCTCGACTATCTGAGCTTCAAGCCCTCCGATCTCCTCGTAGGAGGTCTCGGGCTTGACGATTATCTCTGCGCCGATGACTATCGGGTCGAGCGACGGGGGCAGCACGCTCATCACCGCCAGGGTCTGCTTGTTCAGCGCGACCCTCGCGCCGACCTCCACGTTCTCCTTCGGAACGTAGTCCGATATGTTGACTATGAAATCAGGGCCGGTGGAGCTCTTCACGACCACCCTTCCGTCCGTGAGCATGTCCTTGATCTGGCCGATGATCAGCGGGGGCGCCTTCAGCCGCTCCAGCTCGGCCTTGAGCCTCTTCAGCTCCTTCTGCAGGCGGAGCATCTCGCCCTCTACGAACCTCTTCTCTCCGTCGACCCTGCGGGACTCCTCGACGAGCTCGGAGTTCCTCTCCTCGAGCGCCGTTATGCGCTTCATGTACTCGTCTATGGTATCCTGCTTAGGGATCTCCTTCGGCAACTCAGAATCCTCTTGTCCCAAATCCGGACGCTCCTTCTGGCATCGGTTTTCGAGCCGACAAGCTATATAAACCGGGATAGGCTATTTATCGTTTGCGACAGTGACGCAAAATGCAGTGCGAGATGTGCGGCCAAGAAGTGCCGATTTGCCAGAAAGTCAAGGTCGAGAAGACGGTCATGCAGTTGTGCTCCAACTGCATGCGGTTCGGCAACGAGGTCGCGCAGAAGACGCCCTCGAGGCCCGTCACCCCTGCAGTGGTGAGCCAGAGGCTGGAGAGGAGGGAGAGCAGGCCGATGTTCCGGGATGTCTTCGAGACGCAGGACACTGGCGACTCCATGGTGCTGGATTTTGCGAGGAAGATAACCCTGGCACGGAATTCGAAGGGGATGACCAAGAAGGAGTTCGCCGCGAAGATCAACGAGAAGCTCTCCGTGGTCCACAAGCTAGAGAGGGGCGAGCTGAACCCTGACGACAAGCTCATGAAGAAGCTCGAGAGGGAGCTAGGGATATCGTTGAAGGAGAAGGTCTCCGACGTCAAAGTCGAGAAGCGCGCTTACAACACCAATCTCACGCTTGGCGACTTCGTGAAGAAAGAGAAGTGATCCTTCGCCGGCGCATATCTGGCATTTCAGTCCGAATCCGATAGCAGGCGCTGCTCCACCATCGTTATCTCGTCGCCGATGTCGATGCCATGGCCCCGGGCGACCACTAGCGCTGCGACCTCGACGTCCACGTCCATCCGCTCGCGCACCTTGTTTATCTTGGCGACTACCTCTTTCTTCGGGAGTCTGGCTCCGGACATTATCTTGCCCGTGATCTCCGAGAATAGGTCCTTCTTCTCCGGCTTCGTATGGGATTCGAGCATGTTGCCCGGCGGACGGTAATCGAGCTCCAGGTTCTCCTCGACGAGCTCGAATGTGGGGGACAGCATGCCGTGGGACAGCTTCAGAAGCCCCTCCCTCATGGCGACATCGAGGAGTTTCTGCGCCTCCTTCGGGGGGAACCAGTGCATGTCCATGGATGCCGCGTAGACGAACTCGTGCTCCCCGAGCGTCTCCTTCCCCTTGCGCCTGAATATCATCGTGAGGCATTTCTTCAGTTCGGCCGTCATTGAGGTTTTCCCTCCTTCGGCAGCAGTTCGTGATTGACTATGAGCGATGCGCAGTCCAGGTCGGTCATCTTCTCATCCCCGGGCCTGTCCGCCATCGCCCGCAGCACGGCTCCGCTGTCGCCGATGGCGCCCTTGACTTTCCCCACGATCTCGACCGGCGCCACTATGTCCTTGGCGCCGTATCGGATGGCGCCCTGCACGACCTCTGAGAGAGAGGCTCCTTTGATGCCTTTCCCACGGCCCTGCAGCCCGTCGTTCCAGTCGATCTTGAAGCCGATTCCTTCTGTGAACGACATCGCCACCTCGATCTCATCGAGCGACGCCAGGCAGTAGGTGCCCATGTAGACCATGTCGGCCCCGGCCACCACCAGATCGATGACGTTGGCCCCCATGCGCGGCCCGGCCTCGTAGCTTATCGAGAAGTCGTTGCAGAGGCTCTGGACGATGTCGAGCTGGGGCTTGTTCCTCTCGATCCCGTCGACGTCCAGTACGTACAGCTTCTCGAAATTCCTGCCCCTCAGGCTCTTCGAGATGGAGGTTAGCTCCTTCTTCGAGTACTCCCTGCGAATCGCCGTCCTCCCCTTCAGAAGCAGGAGCGGCATGATTTCTGGCTTTCCTTGCATCTGGGTCGGATAGTAACGATGGGCGATATAAAACTCCTGTGCTTTGCTGCCGATGAAAAAAATGCATTGAGGGGTGATGAACACCCCCGCATGGTTTCTCAGAATGCCGGCGTGAGCCCGGGCGTCAAGAACGGCAGGTAGACGACCTTGGCGTCGTTTATGTTGAGCGTGTAGTCCAGCTGCTGCAGGACGCCGGCCTGCTCCGCCTCCATCGAGACGACGATGAAGTCCGCCAATTCGATGGATTCCGTCCTATTGATCGATGTGGACATGTTCTTGATGCCGCCGAAGTTGAAGCGCGTCGAGTAGTTCGGCGGGTTCTCGGTCAGCATCATCGCGAGGCGCTTGAAGGTCGCCGGGTCGAGCTCCGCCGCGGGGACGTAGACGTACAGGACGCCGCCTCTGTTCGCCGCGCCGCTGATCCATGCCGCGAGCCTCGACGCCGCGCCGCCCTCGACCCTCCTGGAATGCACGATGAGCGTGCAGGTCAGCCGCCAGAACGGCACATAGACGCTCTCTCCGCGCGCCGCCGGGTGCTGTTCCGCTATCTCGAAGTTGACAGTCTCGACCTTGCCGTCCCTGATATGCATCGTGTTGCACTGGCCGCAGAGGAAAAGCTTGTCTTTCTGCTTCATGCTGATGGCCGTGTTGCACTTCGGACACTTGACCTGAATGACCTTCATTTCATCCCACCTTCAGTTGAGAGGACAGTTGCTGGATCTGCTGCATGGTCTGCTTGGCGGATGGCTTCTTGTCCTTGAAGTTGCCCTCGACCCTCTCCGAGCCGTGCCGGAAGAACAGATAGGCAACGGCCAGGATTATCACTCCTCCGATAAGGCCGGCTATCGGTATCTTCGAATCGATATCTGACAGTATGAACCCCGCAGCGGCAACGAGCCCCCCGACGGATGCTCCGGCCGTGCATGCGATCGCCTGGTAGAGCGGGTCTCCGGGCGCCCTTCCGGAAAGCACTTTCCCGGTGACGCCGTCGACGGTGTTCATGTACATCCTATCGCGGTAGGAGTACCTGACGACCCATATGGGGTAGTAGATCAGCGAAAGCTTCCTCGGGAGCACGTGCAGCTTCTTGAAGGTCACGTTCGGCACGTGCGCGCTTGCGAGCGCCCTGTTGAGCGCGTCGTTATTGGCGTGCAGGACGGCGTCGTCCTTGCTGGTCGTGGATTCGAAGGTCGGCATCATCTCGAAATCCTCGAAGCCCATCTCGCCCTGGAAGTTCTTCATCCCCGTTATGCCGATGTCTCCGGGGTCGCAGGCTATCTCGGTGTAGGTGTAGTCCTGCAGGACCATGACCTCCTTCGGAATGCGTTCGACCGTCACGCGGCCCTGCGAGTCGGTCCTCCGCCTCTCCTCGTATCCGCATACCCAGCCGGCGACGCGCGTGGTCGCGCTCCAGAACGGCAGGTAGATCGGGTACGTCTCCAGGAGCTTGCCGGTCTGAGCAAGGTCCCTGGCCTTCATCCCGTGCTTCCACCAGCTGAACGTCGAGGCGGATACGACCTCCCTCGTCGACTTGTTCTTGAAAGCGACCGTGTTGACTCCCTGGTCCCCCTCCACGAACAGCGTGGACCCGCAGTATCCGCAGATGATTGTGTTCTCTCCCTCGGCGACCTGTATCGCCCCTCCGCATGTCGGGCAGTTCAATCCGACAGATAGATCTGGCATGGTCAGAGCCTCCTTGCAACGTACATCGCTAGAGCGAAAACCCCGACCACCGTGACCGCCATCAGAACGGCGGCTATCATGAGGTTGCTCATTGCCAGCAGCCCTTCTGCGATGAAGGCGACGAAGCCGATTATCGCAACCAGCAGGTATGGTGCCGATCCCCTGACCGGGAATGAGGATGAGAAGACCTCTCCGGAGACCCCGTCTATCACTACGTTATAGTCCTTCCCTTCGAACGAGTAGTTGATGTTCCATATCGGGAAGTAGACGAGCGCCTGCTCCTTCGGCTTGCCGGGGAGATTAGGCATGTAGGACAGCATCTCGATGTCCGGCTTGATGAGCTCGGCGTTGCCGACGTCGAACGTCGCGTCGAATATCTTCAGGTCGCCAGCCGGCACCTTGAGGCTGTGCAGCCCCGGAAGCGTCGTGGATCCGGCCGGCTCCACGAGGACCTGCTCGATGCCGTTCACGTCTCGCTTGAACATGTAGACGGGGAAGTACTGCTTCTTCGTCTGCTTGACCTGTGCGAGCTTGTCCAGGTCCTTCGCCTTCGTGGACCCCGCCGCCCAGCGCCTGAACATCCCGACAGAGGAGTTCTCATCGGACATGAACGGTAGGGCGTAGTAGAAGCCCGCCCCGGACCTGTCGATGTATATCTGCGAGCTGCAGTAGGTGCACTTCGTGAACTTCGTTCCTGTATCCAGCTGTACGTTAGCCCCGCACTTCGGGCATTTTACGGTTGCCAAGATCATCCCTCCGTTTCACCGATCGAACTGATTGGCCGCGCTCATGCCTGCTTGCCGCACTCCGGGCAGAACTTGACTGCCACCGGCACTTCCTTTCCGCAGCTGGCGCACTTCTTGGTCCCGCCGACCTGGGCGCCGCACTCCGGGCAGAACTTCGATGCCTTGGGCGACGGCTTGCCGCACTTCGGGCATGGCACCGTGTCCGCGGCCATCGGTGCGCCGCACGAGCCGCAGAACTTCGTGCCCTGCGGGTTCTGTGCGTTGCACTTCGGGCAGAGGATCATCACGGCCGTCGTCTGTGCCGGCATCGTGCCTGGCGGGGCCTGGCCCTGCTGCGCCTGCCCTATAGAGCCCATCATCTGATACCCCATGCCTATGCCGGCCCCCAAGCCGACCCCGACCCCGGCCGCTCCGCCGGAGGGGTTCGACGCCGCCTCCCTCATTGCCTGTCCGGTCTGGTACTGCATGTAGTTGGTCCCGAGTATCTGCATCGACGCCCTCTGGTCGACCGCCTTCTGGACCTCTTCAGGTATTGAGACGTACAATCCCGACAGCTTGTCGACGGCCACTCCGTAGAGGTCGAAGTGGTCCTTGACCTTCCCGAGGACTGCCTGCTCGATGTTCGTCAGGTTTGCCGCGAGGTCTGCGACGCCCATGCCGTCCTTCTTCATGTCGCCGATCGAGTCGTAGATCAGTATGACCATCTGCTCCTTGATGCGCTCCTCGACCTCGGTGCTGGTGCTGAAGTTGAAAGTCCCGACGAACTGGTTGACGAAAATGCTCGGGTCGCCTATCTTGTACCTGAACTCGCCGAACACCCTCAGGTTGACCATGCCGAACTCTGCGTCGCGGAACTGGTACGGCTGCTTGCTGCCGAACTTGCCGTCGAACACCCTCTTCTGCAGATAGACGACTTCGGCCTGCTGCTGCACGCCGGAGAAGTACTTTATCAGCTTCCCGACGATCGGCGCGTTCATCGACGTCAGCGCATACCTGTCGGCCCTGTCGAGGTAGTCGAGCGCCTTCCCGTCCCTGTAGAAGACGGCGATCTCGTCCTCCCTTACGACGATATTGTCGTTCCATTTGATGTTCCTAGGAACTCTCCACATGATGTTTCCGCGCTTGTTCTGGTCCTCCCAGATGAATGTCTCAGATCCGATAAGGCTCATCTATCACACCTCCGTCCCTTCCATGACAAGAGTCCTTCTCTTGAAGATGTCTTCGAACTCGGTGATCCTGTTCTTGATCTCCATCAGATCGACGAGCGCCTTGGCGTCGTCCTGCGATGCGAGCGACAGCTTCAGGTTTCCAATCGCCTGCGCCATCATCGTGACATCGGAGAACAGCCCCGCGTCGAACTCATACAGCGTGTTGAGTTCGTCCTCCTTGATCTGAATGTCTGCGGCTATTCCGGAGTAGCCCATCTCCGCGTAGTTGACCTGGCTCTCGACCTTCTTGAATTGGCTCACGACCCCGCCGAGGACCTCCAGAGGCTTGGAGTTGAAGCTCTTCATTATTAGCCCTCTGCAGTCCTCCAGGTTCCTGCGCTGCAATTTCAGCTTCTCTGAGAGCTGCATGCGGAGCATCTTGTCCGCGTCCCTCAGGTCTTCCTTCCGCCTGTACCCTCTAAAGCCAGGGACGAACTGCTGAATCTTCTTCAGTATCCCCTGGTCCTCTTCCACTCTTGTCCTGATGTCGGCCATTGGAGTCTCCCCCCATTATGACGTGACCAGAAGTATCGTCAGGACTGGCTAATAAACATGTCGTTTTGTATCGGCTGATTCCACTGCGGATTCGCAGACGAAGGCGGTCTCGATGAGGACGAAACGAATTTTATCTAGCGCTGTCTATTATCGCTTCCAGCTGTCTTACCTCGTCCTTCGGGATCACGGGCGTCTTCGGCCTGCTCAGGATCTTCTTCGCCTCTTCCTGGGCTTTCTTGATTAGCGCGCCGCGCGGCTCCTTGCACGATCGGCCCGTGAGCACCGCTTCCGGATTAACAGTCGCGTACAGCTCCTTCCTGAACCTCGCCATCGTGTGCTTCTTGGTCAGGAAGCTGCCGTCCTCGACCGCCTCCTTGACCGTCTGAATGGAAATCGCGTCGTCGTCGGTGTCGAAATCCCTGATCACCTCGCGCGCCACGCCCCACACCCAGGCATCCGCGATGAGCGCTTCTATCGAGGCGCCTGCCGCCTGGTCGATGCCTCCCATGCCGGAGCCGAGGTCCGACGGCACGAGGGCCTGGTTTATCATGTAAGGCAGGCCTTCGCTGATGCTCCCTATCGAGGCGACCGAATTCTCGAGGGTTATGCCGGCGACCATTGTAGGCAGCCCGTAGTGCCTGCCCATCTGCCCGGCGGCCGTCCTCATCAGCTGCGCCTCCAGCGAGCCATAGTCGATCGATCCCGACTTCAGGTCCGCGGGGACGGAATCGCTGCTGAATATCCAGGGGGCGCCCTTCTTCGCCGTCTGGGAGATGACGAGGCTCGCGAGGTTCTCCGCGGTTATCTGCGCGATCGTGCCAGCTATCGTGACCGGGGATGTCAGCCCTGACATCGATGCTGACATCGACACTACCGGGATGCTTGCCTTTGAAAACACGACCTGCGCCTCGCTCAGCCCGTCCTCGAACGTCAATGGGGATAGCGGGCATTCGACCGAGGAGAAGATCGGCCTCTTCGCCAGCTCCTTCATGCCGCCCGTGATGACTGAAGCCATCTCGAGCGAGCGCTTAGCCTCGTCGGCCGACAGCGCCCCGCCCTGCAGATGCTTGTTTGTGTAGGAGAACGAAGTCTTCATCTCGACGAGCCCTTTCACATCCTCGTTTGTCTCTTCCTGAGCGCCGACGAGCTCCCAGAAGAAATCGATCTGGGGCATGCTTTCGGCGATTATTGCGATGTCCCTCAGGTCCTGGCTGGTGGGAGTGCGCCGGGTGCCCTTGACCAGGTCCTTGATGTAGACCCCTTCGCCTCCGGGGGAGACGAAGAGCTTGCCGTCGTCCGGGATCCGAATGTCTTTCACCCCATTCCTGCCGGCGAGCAGAACGGACTTCGGAGCTGCGGCCAGCGCCTCCTTGACCATCCTCTCGGGGATCGCGACCCGCTTGCCGCCGCCGATCCTGGCGGCGCCAGCGTCGAGCAGCATCTTCTCAACGGAAGGGCTCCTCGCCAGTATGCCGATCTCTTCGAGCATCCTTATCGATGCCCTGTGCACCCGCTCGATGTCGTCCTTGTCGAAGAAGGTAAGCTCGCCCCTTGCCATTGCCGCAGTTCTCCTTTTCGAAGGGTGAAAGCGCTCCGCCTAGATGTATGTTATTAAGAGAAAGACACTGAACGGAAATGCACTCGGCCTTGTTGCTCCACAGATGCTGCAGAAAAGCATGCTGGCCATCGAAATCAGCAGATAGGGTTCTGGCTCGTAATAGGGTGTTTTTCATTCCCCTTTTTCAGCGTAACTATTCGGGTGCCAGTCAAGGAATCCTATCTCCTTTCAATCTTTTAACTTCGGCCTTAAGTCCTTGATTCTCATCTGTAAGTCGGTTTATTGTTTCTTTTAGATTCTTCAATTCGCTTTCTATATTCTCAGCACAAATTTCCAAAGCTTTGGCCAATATACCCAATTCAGATAAAAGAGGGCGAGTGAAGGGACTTCTATCCGGCAGATCCAGCTTCTTACTCAATGCATCCCGATTAGGGAGTTCTGGAATTTGGAGTGCAATTTTCAAATATCCTTCGTATTCTTGGAGATAATATTCGAATTGCTGATGATTAGCAGGGATCATCCTGATTTTATCAATTTCGGGCTTTAGCTGTCTTTCTAGTTCCCGAACCAATGATGCCAGATTACGACATTCAATTCCAGAATTCATGAGTTCATCAACCTTTTGATTTCCTAGGTGTATCCCAATAGGGGCTCTTGCAGGTCGGGCACACTTTCGGCATGACGATTTCACCGCTGTCCTTCGGCTGTCGCGGAACCCAAACGTGCCCGCACCGTTCGCACTTGAAAGCCTGTATCATTATGCGACTCATTGAGGATGGATATTGACACCACAGTATATCATTATTGCTATGAGAGTTCAGGGAAAGTGTTTATTCGTCAATCTGGGCAATAACTTCATATATACCTAATACTATATACCTATAAGGTAAGTAATATGACAGAAAAATCGTGGACAGACATGAGGACTCCGGCATTGGCAATCGTAGCTCGCGGCGACCAGATCCAAGAGGTCGCGCCCAACGCTTATATCGTTCACTCCCAGAGCCACCTTGAGATTGAGCACACGGTCAAAATCGAGAGGAATCATTGGTCATGCACGTGCAACTTTTTCAAGACGACAAACGCGAAAGCGTGCATCCATATCCTCGCCGTAAGGTTCCGCCTCGGATTCATCGAGAAGAAGGAGATAGAGGATAAGCCAAATTGCGAGATATGCCATTCCAGAGATGTAAAGTGCAATGGCAAGAGATATAACAAAAGCGGAGTCGTCAAGCGATACCGATGCAACGTATGCGGTCACAGGTTCACCGGGAGGGACGGGTTCCAGAAGCGGAGAAGCGACCCTGAGAAGATTGCCCTCGCGCTAGATCTCTATTTCAGGGGAATGTCTCTGAGGCAGATAACAGAGCATTTCTCCCAGGTCTATTCGCTCGACCTGTCGCACATGACGGTCTATCGGTGGATCGTGCACTATTCGAAGCTCGCCGCCGACTGGATGGACTCACAGGAGATGAAGGTCGGGGAGAAGTGGCACATGGACGAGACTGTTATCAACATCAACGGCGAGAATCACTATCTCTGGAACCTGATGGATTCCGAGACGCGGATGCTGATGGCTACCCATGTCAGCAAGACCAGAAGCTTGGCGGCCACGCGTGCGCCTCTCATTAAAGCGAAGGATATAACCGACACCGTTCCGACCGAGATATTGACCGATGGCATGAAAGCCTATCCGTTGGCCATCCAGAAGGAGTTCGGGAGGAGGGCGCAATTCGGAGATTGCAGGAGACGGTCATATTGGAGTCCTCATGTCAGGGTTCCGAGTATCCGAGCCGCAGAGTCCAACAACATAGTCGAGAGGCTGCACGGTACTGAGAAGTCGAGGACGAAGGTAATGAGGGGTTTTGATCAAGTGGACGGTGCGGCTTCGCTCATGGATGGTTGGAGGGTTCATTACGATATGGTGCGTGACCACCAGACACTCGGCATGACCCCGGCGGAGAAGGCAGGGATACCGAAGCTTGAAGGGTTCAGGTGGCATGAACTACTGAGACTGGCTACAAAGGATAATTGAACGAATTCATCCGACTTTACGAATCTAGTAACCATTCGCTGGGTATTATCAAAACATTCTAGATTTAAATAGACTATGTATGGGTAAGATATTGGATGGGGAAGCGTGTCCGCGTTAGCTGGGTTTCGACCATTGATTCACGAAGACTATACATCTGAATCAACCCATCGCATCTATTTCAAAGATGCGCGCAAGATGAAAGAAATCCTCGATGAATCCGTGCAGTTGATAATTACCTCCCCGCCTTATTGGAACATCAAAGATTACGGTCATGCAAATCAGATTGGATACCATGATTCCCTGAGTGGCTATCTTGAAAATCTTAATCGAGTATGGAAAGAATGCATAAGGGTACTCACACCAGGGTGCAGATTATGCATCAATATTGGAGATATGTATCTCAGGGCAACCAAAGAAACGCCATATCAGATTGTCCCTATCCATTCGTTTCTTGTAAATTCTATTTCTCGAAAATTCCAAAAGAATATGATATATCTGGGTAGTATCATTTGGCAGAAAATCCCCACCACAAAGACCAGCGGCGGAGCTTCTGTCATGGGCAGCTATGGACGACCAAGAAACGGCTACCTTAGCCTCGATTATGAGTACATCGCAATTTTCAAGAAAGTCGGAGATCCACCAAAAGTTCCAAGAGAGACTATCGAAGAATCGCGCATAGGAATTAACGAATGGAGGGAACTATTCTCAGGTCATTGGAGATTCAATGGCGAAAGCCAGAAAGGACATATCGCAATGTTCCCAGAGGAATTGCCGAGACGATTGATTAAGATGTTCTCTTTCCCGAATGACACGGTTCTCGATCCATTCTTAGGAAGCGGCACGACTACAAGAGTAGCTTTTGATATGGAACGCAATAGTATCGGTTATGAGATTGGATTCGACACGAATGACGGTGAGGATTTCAAAGAGCTTATCAAAAAAAAGATTCACTATTATGATGTTCCTGAGGAGATCAGAGAGAGGATTTTCGGTATTTCTTAGATAATGGTTTGAATGCGAAACCACAGGTTCGACACTCATAGTAGCCATGTAGAATTAGCTTCATTCCGAGTGATGGAACTATGTCGAATGTGAGGCATTGAGGACATTTCATTTTCTCACCTTAGATAACGTCGTAATCTTTAGATAATCCTTTGTCCGATTATACCTCCTAGCAGGTGGTTCAGATTCATGACACAATTGGATATGATTGAGAGTAAGTTGATAGAAATATTGAAGAAACACATCGGTAAGGATTCTGCTATTGACGCTGGCACAATAGCCGGTATGCTATCTGTTGAAGATAATGACACCCATAGAAGGATGAGATCGGTAATCACGAATGTTCTCAGAAAAACCGAGTTGCCCATTGGTGCGACGGCTAAAGGCTATTTCATCATTAAGGATGCTGATGAATTGGTCGAATATGTGGATGCGCTTTCAAAACGAAGTGAGGATATTGATGATAGAAAAGCAAGGGTTATGTTGAATTATTCCAAGTATTATAACGTGAAGCCCCTTCAATTGCCAGATGAGGATGAATAGAATCAATCAGAACCCGCGAGAAAATGAGTTATAAATTTCTCCGTCCAATCAATTAATTTTCCAGTCTCTTCTGTACTGGCCTTGATCTCACCATGTAGTACTTTATTTTCAAAAGTTAATTTTGTATCAACTTCTTTCCATTCATGAACCTCAAGAATACCTTCAGGTTTCTTCAATTTGTCTTTGAGGCTACTCGCTTTTTCATTTGGCTCAATTTCAATATTGTTCTTTTCGCATAATCTCCGTAATGATTGCTCTAAAGTCAGTCTGCAAAGAAGGACTGAACAAATGGCCATATCTCGTTTAAGAACTTCCCTGGCCTGTCCAAGTGTGTCTGAAAATAATTCCATCGCGATTGGATCCCCAATGTGAAAGTCCAGATATGCCAATAGAGTTATCATGGAATCAGATATTTCCTTAATTCTCGCATTACGTTCTATCTCGCCATCGCTAAATAAGAAAAGTGAATCGTGTTCAAATTCATCTGTAAAAAATTCCGATACATTATCCTTCATCTCTCTCTTGCCGAATATCTTCTCCGCCCGTTGAATTAGGATTAATGCGAAGTCGGTGCTATTCTCGGCATTAAGATATGCATCGCTACATTTCAAATTCTGAATGAAAGCCCTTACTTGATTTCTAAAAAGGGATATGTCTTCTTCCCCCACATTCTCACCACTGAATGGAGAAGATTCGTTAGAGTTATTGAAGCTTTCCCCTCTCACGATCTAGTTCAGTAATGGAATACAGATCTCATAATTTCTAAGAGGATGGAAAGACCCAATGGTATTACGATGTAGGACAGGATTCTATAGAGTCTTTTTCTTCTGATCTCTTCCATCCTCTGATGCTCTGGGCCAGTAATTAATTCGACACTAGGATAATATTTCTCGATTTTTTCAACTAATGGAGTGGAAATGAAAACAGATAAGCCAAAAATTACCACAAATAGAACGACGGAAGATTCCAAATCCCACGAGGAATCTGGAATTGATAATCTTGTTAAAGCCACAATAACATTTGTTCCGAGCCATCCGAAAATGACACTCAGACTTGTACTCAATATTACTCGACGAAGCGGAGTGAATTCAGTTTGTTTCTGAAAATCCCCAATTATTGTCTCTAACCGCCTATGGACGCCATTAGCCCATATCTCATCATTTCCAGAAATAGAAACATTATTGCTAATGTCCGAGGCGACATCCCCATGTTCCAATTTGATTGAAATACTCTTATTACCTTCAATATCAGTGAAATCCATCTCTATTGATGTTATTCTCTTTCCGAAAAGTGGACCATTTTCTCTTAAGAGAGCGTCTTCTCCTTCATATTGAGTTTTATCCGCACTCTTAATTATATATTTTTTTACTGGCGCTATTCTAATTTCTTCCAGATTTTTTCTCTTTGATGATTTCCCAATTTCCTTTATTTTATCCAGCAATTTTGGCTTATCGAATGGTTTTGGCTGCCAATTTTCGAATTCATCCATACTCTTCGAATATTCATCCTCTATAACATTAGCTAATTGTTTGATCCCGTCGATTGGGATAACAACGCCAGCGATTTCTAATGGGGGTTCGGTTACTTTGATTGGTTTTGCCGTATCTATCCTGCTCCTAATGAATTTAATGAAACTAACGTGGACATATCTCCCCACTTTCCTAATTAACTCTTCTAATCGTTTTATTCTCTTTTTCCTTATTCGGCGATAAAACCCCGAATTGTTACAGGTCACTTACCCACCCCCGCCAGCACCCGAAGAGTGACAGAACCAGCAGATAGTAACCTATTTATAGAAGCCCTAACATAACATTGCTCCACTCCAAGAAAAAGGCATAGATTGAATTGAATTATTTGGAGGGGTAACAACATGATGGGTCAGACACCGGTTCTCATATTGAGAGAAGGAACAAAGCGCGAGAAGGGAAAGGGCGCCCAGATGGGCAACATCGCCGCCGCCAAGGCGATCGGCGAGGCCGTCAGGAGCACGCTCGGACCGCGCGGAATGGACAAGATGCTTGTGGACAGCATGGGGGACGTCGTGATCACGAATGATGGCGTGACCATCCTGAAGGAGATCGACGTGGAGCACCCGGCTGCGAAGATGATTGTTGAAGTAGCGAAGACTCAGGACGAGGAATGCGGCGACGGGACGACCACGGCCGTCATACTCGCCGGGGAACTGCTAAAGAGGGCCGAGGGGCTCATCGAGCAGAACGTGCACCCGACCGTTATCGCGGCCGGATACAGACTCGCCTGCCAAAAGGCCCAGGAAATCCTGAAGGATGTTGGCATAAAGGTCACCTCCGACGACGCAGGGATGCTGAAGGATATCGCCATGACGGCGATGATCAGCAAGAGCGTGTCGGCATCGAGGGACATACTGGCGGACATCTCCGTTAAGGCGGTGCTCGCAATCGCCGAGAAGAAGGATGGCAAGTACGAGGTCGACCAGGACAACATACAGATCGTCAAGAAAGTAGGCGGCTCAATGGAGGACTCGCAGATGATCGGCGGCATAATCGTCGACAAGGAAGTCGTCCACACAGGCATGCCCAAGATCGTCAAGAATGCGAAGATCGCCCTTATCGACTCCGCGCTCGAGGTCAAGAAGACCGAGATCGACGCGAAAATCGAGATAACGGACCCGGCGCAGCTCCAGGCGTTCCTCAATGAGGAGGAGAAGATGCTGAGGAGGATGGTCGATACCGTGAAGAATTCCAAGGCGAACGTCGCGTTCTGCCAGAAGGGCATCGACGACCTCGCGCAGCACTACCTGGCGAAAGAGGGCATATACGCAGTGCGCAGGGTGAAGAAGTCCGATATGGAGAAGCTCGCAAAGGCGACCGGCGCCGTCGTCGCAACCAAGCTTGACGACCTGAAAGAGTCGGACCTTGGATTTGCCGAAACGGTTGAGGAGAAGAAGATAGGCGGCGACCAGATGACATTCGTGACCGGCTGCAAGAACCCGAAGGCTGTGAGCGTCCTGATAAGGGGCGGCACGGAGCACGTCGTCGACGAGATAGAGAGGTCCCTCGACGATGCGATAAGCGTCATCGGCCTTGCGCTCGAGGACGGAGTCCTTGTCACCGGTGGAGGTTCCACCGCGGTCGAGATCGCGCTGAAGCTCAGGGAGTACGCCGCATCCGTCGGCGGAAGGGAGCAGATCGCGATCGACCAGTTCGCGAACGCCATGGAGATCATCCCGACGACCCTGTCGGAGAACGCCGGACTCGACCCGATCGACATACTGATCGAGCTGAGGAAGGCGCACAAGGACGGGAAGAAGAACGCCGGCATCAACGTCTTCACGGGCAAGATCGTCGACATGAAGAACGAGAAGGTCATCGAGCCGATACGCGTCGGAAGGCAGGCAATCAACTCCGCCACCGAGGCGGCAGTGATGATCCTGAGGATCGACGACGTCATCGCCTCCAAGGGCGGGGGCGGCAAGGGCGGGCCCGCTGGTCCCGGCGGACCTGGCGGAATGCCTGGCGGAATGGACGAGGAGTACTGAGGACTCCTCCCAAACCCTTTCCAAACTCACTTTAAAAAGATGCTTGCGTGTTCGGCGTATTCCGCAAGGGCGGCGAGGAAAGGTCCTGGATGAATATCAAACCAAGGCGGAAGGGTGGACTGTTTGAATACCGGACAAGGCCCTCAAAAGGAAGCTGAATCCGAGGCCGAGGAAGAGCAGGGCGAGGGTTGCGCGACCCCCGCCGAGGCGCCTCCCACGGCCGAGGAACTGCAGAAGATGAACGAGGAGCACCTGGACAGGCTCAAACGCCTCCAGGCGGAGTTCGAGAACTACAAGAAGAGGGCCGCGAAGGAGAAAGAGGAGTGCGTCCAGCTGGCAGGCGCGAGGATAGTCAAGGAGCTCCTCGGGCTCGTCGACAACTTCGACCGCGCGCTCGCTGACCCCGGCACCGACAACGGAAAATTGGCGAGGCAGGGGCTGGAATTGATGCGGGGCCAGCTCATGGACATCCTCAGGAGGGAGGGGGTCGCCGAGATAAGGACGGACTGCAAGCTCGACCCTTTCCAGCACGAAGTGATCTCGAAGGTGGACGACGAGAGCAGGGAGGACGACGCGATAGTCGAATGCCTCCAGAAGGGATACAAGATGAAGGGCAGGGTGATACGCCCGGCCCGGGTGGTCGTCTGCAGGAAAGAGAGTATGAATAAGGATGAGAACCATCAGGATAAGCCGTTCAAATCAGATGATGAGGATACAGAGGTGAACTGAGATGGCGAAGATAATCGGTATAGATCTGGGGACGAGCAACTCGGCTGCCGCGGTTGTTGAGAACGGCAAGCCGAACATAATCCCGAGCGCAGAGGGGACGACGCTCGGCGGGAAGGCGTTCCCGTCCTACGTGGCGTTCGTGAAGGATGGCCAGGTGCTGGTGGGAGAGCCGGCTAGGAGGCAGGCGGTATCGAACCCCGAAGGGACCGTCATGGCCATCAAGAGGAAGATGGGGACGAAGTACAAGATCAGCGTAAGGGGGAAGGAGTACTCGCCGCAGGAGATCTCCGCGCTGATACTGCAGAAGATCAAGAGGGACGCCGAGGCCTACGTCGGCGGTAAGATCGAGAAGGCGGTCATCACCGTCCCGGCATACTTCAACGACAACCAGAGGCAGGCGACGAAGGACGCAGGCACGATCGCCGGGCTGGAGGTCGTGAGGATAATCAACGAGCCGACCGCGGCGGCGCTCGCGTACGGCCTGGACAAGGTCGAGAAGGAGGAGAAGATCCTCGTCTTCGACTTCGGCGGCGGCACGCTCGATGTGACGATAATGGAGTTCGGCGGAGGGGTCTTCGAGGTGATCTCCACCAGCGGCGACACGCAGCTGGGGGGGACCGACATGGACAACATACTGGTCGACTACATAGCCAAGCAGTTCAAGGCCGAACAGGGAGTGGACGTCACCAAGGACAAGATGGCGACGCAGAGGATAAGGGAGGCCGCGGAGAAGGCGAAGGTCGAGCTCTCCTCGACGATAGAGACGGAGATCAACCTGCCCTACATCACGGCGGACCAGAACGGGCCGAAGCACCTTACGATGAAGATCACGAGGGCGAAGCTCGAGGAGCTCGTCGGCCCGATAGTCGAGAGGTGCAAAGCGTCGATCACTCAGGCGCTCGGCGACGCGAAGATGAAGCCGGAGGATGTCCAGAAGGTCATCCTTGTCGGCGGCCCCACGAGGATGCCGATGGTGCAGAAGTTCGTCGAGAAGCAGCTGGGCGCGAAAATCGTGCACGGGGTCGACCCGATGGAGTGCGTCGCGGTTGGCGCCGCGATACAGGGCGCGGTCATAGCCGGCGAGATGAAGGACATACTGCTGCTGGATGTCACGCCGCTCACGCTGGGCGTCGAGACGCTCGGCGGGGTATTCACCAAGCTCATCGACAGGAACTCGACGATCCCCACGAGGAAGTCCGAGGTGTTCTCTACAGCTGCGGACAACCAAACGATGGTCGAGGTCCATGTCCTGCAGGGCGAGCGCCAGATGGCCGCCGACAACACATCGCTTGGCAGGTTCCACCTCGTAGGGATGCCGCCTGCACCGAGGGGCGTGCCGCAGATAGAGGTCACATTCGACATAGATGCGAACGGCATCCTGAACGTCTCGGCCAAGGACCTCGCGACCAGCAAGTCGCAGTCGATAACGATCACGGCGGCCACGAAGCTTTCCAAGGACGACATAGACAGGATGGTCAAGCAGGCGGAGCAGTTCGCCGACGACGACAAGAAGAGGAAGGAGATCGCCGAGCTGAAGAACCATGCGGAGTCGCTCTCATACGCGGCGGAGAAGACCGCCGAGGAGCTGTCTGCCAAGATCGGCGAGGAGCTGAAGGGCAAGATCATCGAGAAGGCGAAGCAGCTGAAGGAGGCGATACCTGCGGGCGACGCGCAGAAGATAAAGGAGCTCATGCAGGAGCTGACCAAGCTGCTTAACGAGGCCGCCACGAAGGCCTACCAGCAGGGCGGCGGCCAGGCGCCGGGCGCGCCCGGTAGCCCTGGAACGCCTCCTGACGCCGGCGGCGGATCCGATGGTTCCGAGAAGGGCGACGGCGGAGTCGTCGATGCGGACTACCGTATAATAGACTAGAACTAATTGCGGGCCGGCTGGGCCGGCCATGCGTTTGCTTCGGCCAAAGAGGTGATTGGAGATTCCCGACAAGAGAGATTACTACGAAGTGCTGGGCGTCTCCAGGAGCGCCTCCGAGGACGACATCAAGAAGGCCTATCGCAGGCTAGCGAGGGAGTACCACCCGGACGTCTCCAAGCTCGACAGGAAGGTCGCGGAGGAGAAGTTCAAGGAGATGTCGGAGGCGTACGAGGTCCTCGTGGACCCGGAGAAGAGGAAGGCCTACGACATGTACGGCCACGAGGGCATCAAGTCCACCTTCAGAGGAGGAGGGTTCGACTGGGCGGACTTCACGCACTTCTCCGACATTGAGGACATATTCGGAGGGGTCGGCCCGTTCGGCGGCTCTGGCATATCCGGAAGCATCTTCGAGCAGTTCTTCGGAGGCGGCGGGCGCTCCCGCACGGGGCCTGCGCAGGGATCCTCGCTCAGGTTCGACATGGAGATCACCCTCGAGGAGGCTTTCAACGGCGCCGAGAGGGAGGTGACCCTGCCCCAGACCGTCGCGTGCGAGGCGTGCAAGGGGAGCGGGTCCGCGGACGGGAAGGCGGAGGCCTGCAGCTACTGCAGGGGATCCGGCCAGGTGCAGCAGGCGCAGAGGAAGGGCTATGCCCAGTACGTCACGATAACCACATGCCCCAAGTGCAGGGGCGCCGGCAAGAGGATAACGAGCCCGTGCAAGGCGTGCGGGGGGGCCGGGGTCGCCCAGAAGATGAGGAGGCTGATGATCTCCGTGCCGAAGGGAGCGGACACGGGGATGCAGCTGAGGATCAGGGGCGCAGGGGATGCTGGCGTCCGCGGCGGGCCGCCCGGCGACCTCTTCGTGGTCATGCACCTGAAGCCCCACGAATTCTTCGTGAGGGAGGAGAACGACCTGCTGGTCGAGATACCAATCACGATATCTCAGGCGGCGATGGGGGACGAGGTCAGCGTGCCGACCATGGAGGGGAAGGCGATGCTGTCGGTCCCGCCCGGCACGCAGTCCGGGACGATATTCAGGCTGCGCGGCAGGGGGATGCCGAACCCGAGGGGATACGGCAGAGGCGACATCCTCGCGAAGGTGATGGTGGCCGTCCCTAAGAAGCTCTCCCGCGAGCAGAAGAACCTCCTGAAGCAGCTCGATGAATCGCTGGGGGACTATGCGAGCGGCCCGCGCCCGCCAGGGACCTCCAGGGTGGAGTAGCGCGTCGCGCCGGCGCGAGGAAAAGAATATCTCGAATCAGATGCATCCAGTGCAGATGTGATGAAGAAGGTCGGGGTGCTCATCTCTGACGCGAAGCTCCTGTACGAGCTGATCGAGGCCCTGAAGGCCGAGGGCATTCCGTTCGAACTGATGAACCCGAAGACCGCTTCGAAGGACATCGACGTTGTTCTGACGACCGAGAAGGACCGGGCCGGCGGGGCCCGCGCCAAGACGATCGACTGCACGCTGGACTCGATCCACAGATGCGTGAAGACCGCGAAGGCCGTGCTGAGGATAAGGGGCAGGATACGCTCACTCGTGATCGGGATCGACCCCGGCAGCAGCCCGGGAGTCGCGGTGCTGGCAGACCAGTCGGTCATCGATTCGGCGGTCGTGGCGTCGCCGGAATCGGTCTCGACGTTGGTGCAGGATTTCACGGAGGTCTATCCCAGCGACGAGGTGCTGGTGCGCATCGGCAACGGGGACAGGACCATCAGGAACAGGATATTCAATTCGATCTGGGACCTTCAGCTGCCGATAGAGATAGTCGACGAGAGCAACACGACCACGGCCAGCGACCAGAAGGACATCGACGCCGCGATAGAGATAGCGCTCACCCCCGGCTACAGGCCTGTCAAGAAGCAACCGGTGGATCCCTCCGACGGCGAGATCGCCGACATACAGAGGAAGAGCCGCATCGGCAGCAACGGCGAGCTGACGATATCGCGCTCATTGGCGGAGAGCGTCGCGAAGGGGGAGCTCTCGATGGAGGGAGCGATACAGCGGCAGAAGTGTTCAAAGAAGTGCTGACCTCAGGCGTCGAACAGGACCTGGACGTAGCCCTTCTCCGGTGCGACCTCGATCATGTGGTAGGAGACGGCCTTGATCGCCTTCCTGAGCTCGTGCCTCTTCTTGTCGACCTTCTCCCCCTTGGCCTGGACGACGAGAATCTCGCCGTTGTATTTGACATGGAACTCCGACAGGAGCACCAGCTCCGTGTCGAAGAGATACAGCAGCTCGCTTAGGAAATCGACGAGCAGCTGCTCCGGCTCATCCCCCTCGATGTCCATCTTGTACAGCTCCCTCGGCTCGACCTTGGAGAGGTCCGCGATCTGGTCGAATATGGCGTAGCCCGCGTTCTCGAAGCATTCCTCTAGCGACTTGCCGAAGGCGCGGACCATGACATCGGCCGTGTGGCTGATGGTCTCGTATCTCTTGTTCTTCATCCCGATTTCCTCTTCCGCATAGGCTTCCAGCCATATCTCTTCTTTTCGTCCCAACGGCAGACGTCGGATAATGAGCAGGCCGAGCATTTGGGTCTCCTGGCCGAGCAGGTCCTCCGCCCGTGCTCGATGAGGTTGATGTGATAGCTGAAGTAGTCCTTCGGCTTCGCGAGCGCTGCCATAATCCGCTGGGCCTCTTCCCTGCCCGCCCCTTTCCTGACGATGCCGAGCCTCTGTGCCACGCGGGAGATGTGCGTGTCGACCGGGAAGGCGTCCTTCCCGAGCGAGAAAAGCAGCACTATGGCGCGGGTCTTCGGCCCGACCCCTTTGAGCTGCGCCAGCCATGCGTCGGCCTCCTCCTCCGTCATATCGCTCAGGAAATCGAGGGAAAGCCGGCCGGTGAGGCGCTCAATCTCATGAAGTGCGCCGAGTATCCTCTCGGCCTTGAGCCTCGGGAGGCCGCCGACGCGTATCGTGTCCGCCAGATCCTCTGGGTCGGCCCTTTTCAGCACATCCATCGTGGGGTATCTCTCCCTCAGCGCGGCCCATGCGCGGTCTGATGTGATATCGGTGGTGTTCTGCGACAGGATGGTGCTCACCAAGGCTGAGAGCGGATCCTCCCGCTCCTCGGCCTCGGGCCTACCGAACTCATTCTCCAACCGCTTGCGGACCGTCTCAGACAGCGACTTGATGTCCATGCTAAACCGGCCTTCCACCAGATTGGTGATATTTCAACCCATTGGCCCGCTCCCTTCTTCCGAAAAGAGAAAATAGCCACTCGGTGATGGCTGCCCGGGCGAGCCGTAATGATTGCACTCATAATCGGATGCGGATCGATTGGGACTGTGATAGCCAAAGCGGCCGACCGCATGCCCGATGTCGAGGGGGTTCTCCTTTACGACCGCGACTTGAATAAAGCCGAAGCCCTGGTCTCATCCCTGAGGAGAGCGGAGTGCCTGGGTAGCCTGAACTTGAAATCAGTGAGCGCGGACCTCGTCATCGAAGCGGCAAGCCAGAATGCCGCCAAGGAGTTCATCCCTGGTGCACTGGAGAACTCTCTCGATGCGCTCGTCATGAGCGTTGGGGCGTTCGTGGACAAAGGATTCCAGAACAAGTGCTATTCCGCAGTCTCATCTTTCGATTCGATCGTGCTCATACCATCCGGCGCGGTGGCGGGGGTCGACGCTCTGAAGGGCGCATCCAAGGCTGAGATCGAGGTGGTCAGGCTGACAAGCACCAAGCCTCCGAAAGGATTCGCAGGCGTGAAGTACCTTGAGGAGAAGGGGGTCGATGTCGCCAAGATGACCGATCGGACCGTCCTGTATTCAGGTTCGGCGAGCCAGGCCGTGCAGCTCTTCCCTGCGAACGTGAATGTCGCGGCGACGGTGAGCCTCGCGGGGATAGGATTCGAGAGGACGCAGGTCGAGGTGGTTTGCGACCCCTATGCAACGGTGAACTCGCACCATCTCTACGCAAAGGGCGATTTCGGGGAGCTGGAGGCCACGACTAAGAACCTGCCCTCCCCCGACAATCCGAGGACGAGCTACCTCGCGGCGCTCTCCGCGGTCTCGACGCTTTCTGAGTACATCAAGAGGATCTGGGTAGGCGTCTGAAGCACCAGAAAGGTTCAACTATCAATATTACAATCCTTTGAATTGTGAGAATCCCGCAGGGAAGGCAAAGGGCGAAGAGGCTTTTCTCAGATCTCGACGGATCGGTCGATGCGGTACTGATAGTCAACTCCAGATTGCCGTTCCTCGATGACAACTTCCGATACCTCACGGATACGATCGGAGGGGTCTTCGAGGGTTCCATCGCCGTCGCGACTCCCGACGAAGTGACGATCATCACATCGGCCATGGAGGAGAAGATTGCGAGTGGGAGCGGCTGCAAGGTGATGCTGGCTAAGAAAAGGGAGGACACGGAGACTCTGCTCAAGGCCTCCTTGCGCGGCAGGAAGGTTGTAGGGGTCAACATGAGCGGCGTCTCGTATTCTGCAATCAAATGGATCAAGAGGAATCTGAAAGGCGTCAGGCTGAAGGATGTCTCGGAGCAGCTGAACAGGACAAGGATGATAAAAGGGGAAGAAGAGATTGCGAGGATAAGAAAAGCCGGGATCATGGCCTCAAAGGCCGCCGGGGACATACCGGATATTCTGGAGATTGGAATGACTGAGAAAAGCGCTGCGGCTGAGGTCGACTACCTCCTAAGGAGCTATGGCGCGGACGGCCCTGCTTTCGAGACGATAGTCGCTTTTGGGCCCGCGGCTGCGCTGCCGCATCACCGGCCCGGGAACGGCAGGCTGCGGAAGGGATCGGTCGCGCTATTTGATTTCGGAGCAGCATATATGAATTATAAGTCGGATGTCACTAGAACTTTCTTCTCGAAGCCGCTGGATCGCAGAATGGCCGGCATATACAATATAGTGGCCGAGGCACAGGAAGCGGCGATCGGCGAGATTGCTCCCGGTGTAAAAGCCAAGAGAATCGACATCGCCGCCCGCGAAGTGATAAGGAAAGCTGGATACGCTGAATATTTCATCCATTCGACGGGGCATGGGCTGGGGATTTCTGAGCACGATCCCGGCACCATAGCTGAGAAATCGAAAGACGTCCTGAAGGAGGACATGGTCCTGACGGTGGAACCGGGGATATATCTGCCCGGGAAGGGGGGCGTGAGGATTGAGGACGATGTCCTTGTGACGAACAAGGGCAGTCAGCTTCTGACGAAGGCCGATAGATCAATCACTGCCATATGATTGATGCGCGCCAGGATAATCGGGGAATTCCTTATTATTTGTAGGTTCTATCGCAATAATAACATTGTTAATTGGTGTTAATGCCGTAAGATATATCTATCAGGTAAGACAGATAACACTGTGAAGTGACAGTCCCGAGGGATTGCCGCTGGAGGATGAAGAAATGAAAATATTGGGATACACGCTGGAGCAGGTTGCATGGATTGGAGTAAGGCTGACCTTGGCGTGGACTATGCTGTGGGCGTTTCTTGACAAGACCTTCGGACTCGGATATTCGACTGTGGCAGACCGAGCGTGGCTAGCGGGAGGTTCCCCGACAGGAGGGTACCTGGGACACACGACAGGAGTGTTCGCAGGCTTCTACCAGGGTCTTGCAGGGAGCGCAGAGGCTGTTGCGGTCATCAACGTATTGTTCATGCTTGCGCTGTTGGCGATCGGCGTCGCCTTGGCGCTTGGAATGGGCATGAAGATAGCCGGCATTTCCGGAGCGGCGCTGATGATCTTGCTCTGGTCTACGAACCTGCCTCCGACCACGAACCCCATCATCGACGACCACATAGTCTACATGATACTGTTCTTCGCCCTGACGGTGGTCAAGGCTGGACAGTGGCTCGGACTTGGCAAATGGTGGGTAAACACCCCGATCGTGAAGAAGATCCCGCTGCTCGAATGAGCGCGGATCAGAGGGATGCTGTGGCTATTGCCCAGCATTCCGAATCATTTTTTCAACTGCTCGAAACAAATAATACGCAAGACCATTGATACAGGTACTTCGGTGATGCAACTGGCCCTGAACGTGCCTGACATTGACCTCCATGGGAAAGTCGACGACCTTGTCTCACAGGTGCCTGAGGGCATGGTCACCACTTACGGGAGCGTCGCAATGGCCCTCGGGGACATCGCCGCGAGCAGGTTCGTCGGCAAGGTGATGTCGGAGAACGACGACATCGTCCGCGTCCCCTGCCGCCGGGTAGTGCAGTCTGACGGGACGCTAGGGGGATACACCGGAGGCGGACGGGCGGCCAAAAGGAGAGCGCTAAGAGCAGAGGGCGTCCGGATCGAAGGCGATAGGATCGTTGATTTCGAGAAGATATTGTTCACAGACTTCAAGACCGATTTCCCATTGAAGAAATTCCGCGCAATACAATTGAGGGATTCGAGGAGGATCGTCCTTGATGACGATTTCGATGCAGAAGCGGACATTGCTGGCTCCGACATCGCGTACGTGGGGGAGGAGGCTTTTGGGTCCCTGGTCATATTCGACGGGGGGAGTGTCCGTGTCAAAGATGTTGTTACGGTCAGAACGAAAGTGAAGTTTCCCTACATCCCGACATACCTCACGTTCAGAGAGGCCCCGGTTGTTGACGCCCTCTACAGGAAATCGGGCGAAAGACCGATGCTGGTCTATGATGGCAACGGGATCATCCATCCGCTCGGGTTTGGCGTGGCGAGCCACATCGGCGTAATGCTGGACATCCCGACGATAGGGGTGGCGAAGAAGCTACTGTGCGGCACTGTCAACGGCGGCGGCTTATCGAGAAAAGTGTTCATAGATGGCAGGCACGCGGGTTATGCTGTCAGCGGGAAGAGCGGGGAGTCTCCAGTCTATATCTCGCCGGGCCACCGCATATCTGTGCAGGCGACGATCAAAGTCCTCAAGCCCTACTGGAGATACCGCCTGCCGGAGCCGGTCAGGATGGCGCACATAGAGGCCGAGAAAGTCAGGAAGGGCTCTTAGCGGGACAGAGCGTCAAAAGACGACACGGCCCATGAGAGTCCAGGGAGTCGAATATCAGAAAGGTTAATATGCAGACATTGATGTTATGACGGAACGAGAGTGAGGAAAAATGGTGGATGTTAAAGATTTGGCCGCCAAGGCATCGGCCCTGAGTAAGAAAGGTCTGAGCGTCAGGGAGATCGCGCAGGAGCTGCACCTGGCCTCAGAGACGATAAGCTATCTTCTGGAATACGGGCCAGAGGGCGTGCCTCCCACGGATGTGAAGATCGGATGGAGATCAATAGGCGTATCTGGGACGAGGATATCGCTGCTTTCGGAACTGCTCGCGGACGTTGTACTGGAGGAGCTGGACAAGAAGGGGCAGGAGATCCAGGCAGTTGTGGGCATCTCTCTGAACGGGGTGCCGTATGCTACGATCCTTTCGGACATTCTCAGCGCCGACCTCGCGGTATACCGCCCGCTCGGCGAGGCGGGAGCCGGCGGGGCGTTCTCGTCGAACTTCGCCAGCGTCAATGGAAAGAAGGTTGTAATAATCGACGACGTCGTCAGCACCGGACATACCCTCAAGGCCGCGATAAGCGACATAAAGGAGGCGGGAGGGGAGCCGGTACTGCTACTGGCAATCGTCAACAAGAGCAGCGTGAACGACCTTGACGGCGTGCCTCTGAGGGCACTGTTCAGGGCGAGGTCGGTTGGCGGAACCTTGCTCGGCGGCGGTCCGGTAAAAGGATTCCCCTACTGAGGGTTTGCCGGCGTGACTGCGGAGAGATTCCATTTTAGGGAGCCATGAGGCTCAATGCCCTCTCAGGGCGGCCTGCTTCAGCGCTTCGACCACAGGGAGCGGTTTGCCGAGCAGGAAGTGCTCGAGAGCGCCCCCTCCCGTGCTGATGTAGGATATCTTCTTCGCGAAGCCCATCTGGTTGGCCGCGGCCGTCGTGTGGCCCCCGCCGATTATGCAGAACGCGCCGGACGAGGTGCTGATGTCGAACACGGCCCTCGTCCCGACCGAGAATTCCTCCCGCTCGAATACTCCGACCGGCCCTGATATCAGGACGGTCTTCGCGCCCGACAGTATTTCGCTGAAGCGCGCTATGCTCTTCGAGCCGACGTCCAATGAGTGGTATGGAGGGATGCCCTGGCCTATCATCGCCTCGACCCTGGAACCGTCCTTGTCGAGGGCCACGTCGATCGGGAGGGATATCTTGGAGCCGAACCTGGAGACTATGCCCTTTGCTTCCTCGATGTGCTCTGGGCTCATCTCGTGCTCGATGACCTTACGATTCTCCTCGCCGATGTCCTTCCCGACGGCGGCGGAGTATGCGAGCCCGACCAGCCCCCCCAGTATGACTGCGTCTGCGATCTCGGTTTCCAGCAGGTGCCTGACTATCGGCAACGAATCGATGAACTTGGTGCCGCCGAACACGAACACCGCCGGTCGCCTTGGGCACTCCACTATCTTGGATAGGGACTTGAGTTCCCTCTCGAGGAGCCTGCCGGCGGCGCTCGGCAGGACGTGCGTGAAGCCGACCAGAGAGGCGTGCGACCTGTGGGCGCTCGCGAATGCATCGTTCACGAAGATGTCGAACAGCGGCGCCAGCTCCCTCACGAGGGCGCCTTTCGCGTGATGCTCCGCTGAGAGCTTGTGATCCTCTTCGGCGAAGCTGCGGACGTTCTTCAGGAGTATCGTGTCGCCGCTCCCCAGCGATGCGATCGCGCGCTTGGCCTCGTGCCCCATGAGGTCGTCGACATACCTGACCGTCTTGCCAAGCTCGCCCGAGAGTATCTCCGCGTGCTGGTGAAGATCCACATAGTCCCAATGGTCCTTGCGCCCCTGATGGGCCAGCACGGCCGTCCTAGCGCCCTTGTCCGAAAGCTCCTTGAGCGTCGGCGCGGCCGAGACGATCTTCGAGGCGTCTTTCACCCTCAGGTCCTTCTTGTCGAGCGGCGAGTTCATGTCCACCCTGACGAGCACGCGCTTCCCTGCGAAATCAAAATCATCCAGTGTTCTGAAGGAATCCACGATTCATACCCCCCATCCTCATCGCAGCATCCACCGTGGGAACATGATGAGTTACGCATATTTATCATTGGTGCCAGGGGTGCGCCGCTCGCGCCAATCGGAAAGCTTTAAGAGCAATATCCTGTTACGACTGAATTGCCAAGAGTCCGTTATCGGCGAGTGGCATTCACAAGGAGTTGGCGATTCTGATCGACCTCGGCAGCATTTCGATAAAAGATGTGATGACGAAGGACACGGCGTCCATAAGCAAGGACGACAAGATAGCTGACATCATCTCGAGGATGGGCGAGGACGGCGTCCACGAGCTGCCTGTCGTTGAAAACGGCCTGGCCGTCGGCATTGTCACCTACGCGACCCTGCTCAAGAAGAGGAACTTCCCGCTCACCTCCAAGGCCGAGGTCATCATGCAGCACTTCCCGCAGCTCTCCGAGCTGGATCCGCTGAAGAAGGGGATAGAGCTGATGATAAACTCCGGGCTCAACGACCTCCCCGTCACAAGGAACGGGAAGCTGGTCGGGACGGTCTACCAGAAGGACGTCCTGCAGCAGCTCGCGAAGGTCAGGGGGCTCAGGCTCCGCCAGGTCTCTGAGATAATGACGCCCAGCGTCGAGACCGTCTGCGAGGAGGACGACGTCCAGAAGGCGCTGAGCATAATGAGGGGGCTCGATGAGAAGAACCTGCCCGTTTTGAACAAGTCAGGCAGGCTGACCGGGGTCATCGGCATGATGGACATCATCAAGACCGTCTGGAAGCTGCAGAAGGGGGGCAGGAAGGAGTTCAAGACCGAGAACAAGCCGGTCCAGGTGAACGTCGGGAGCGTGATGAACAGGCCTCCGATCACCATAGCCCCGGAGACTCTGGTCGAGGACACGATCAGGACGATGATCAAGAAGGACATCTCCACGGCATTCGTCATGGACGAGAGCGAGCTGGTCGGCGTCGTCACGCTCAAGGACATACTGGAGCAGGCGATGAGCCTCGAGGAGAGGGAGGAAGGGGTCTATGTGCAGCTCACCGGGCTCTCCATAGAGGATCCGGACGTCTACGACTCGCTATACTCGGTGATACAGAAGGGGCTCGTCAGGATATCGAAGATTTCGATGCCGAAGATCTTCAACTCGCACATCGCGACCTTCAACCACGAGGGGCTGAGGAGCAAGTACAGCGTCCACTCGAGGCTGACCTGCGAAAACGGGATGTTCTATTCCAAGACGAACGACTGGGACCTCTTCAGGGCGATGAACACCTCCCTGGAAGTGCTCGAGAAGGAGATCAAGAAGGAGCACGAGAAGGATCTCTCGATGAGGAAGAAGGCCAGGGTCTGACCGTTCATCCCAATTTCCAGTATTTCTTCTGGATCTCAATCATGGAGAGCAGATCGTCCTTCTCGAAGCAGTCCTTGTCCTGCACATCGTTGTACCTCAGAGGGGTCTTCTTGCCCTCGAAGAGGCCGACCGTGTGCGTGATGACCTCGGAAAGCGATTCCAGATCGTATCCCCCTTCTAGGAAGAACGCGATCCTCCCCGAGCATCTCTCCCTGGCGAAGTCGATGAGGCCCGAGATGCCCTTTATCGAACCTTTGCTCGAGAGGGACAGAGAGGCGAGCTGGTCGCGGTAGTGCGAATCGACCCCGACGCTCACGAGGAGCATGTCCGGCTTGTACTCCTGCAGTATCGGGAGGATGATCTTCTCGTGCGCGAACTCGAAGCTCGCATCGCCGGCGGGGCTGTTCATCGGTATGTTGACGTTGAAGCCTTCGCCGTCCCCCTCCCCGACCTCGTTGGGGTGCCCGGTCCCCGGGAAGATGTACCGCTGGTGCGTGGAGATGTACAGCACTTCCGGGCTCCCGTAGAAAGCGTCCTGCGTGCCGTTGCCGTGGTGGACGTCCACGTCGACGATGGCGATCCGTTTCGCCTTGCGCAGCATGTGCTTCGCGGCGACCGCTATGTTGTTGATGTAGCAGAACCCCATGCCGTAGTCCGGCCCGGAGTGGTGGCCTGGCGGCCTGAGCAGGGCGATGGCGGGCTTGCCTTCGTCCCAAGCCTTCTCCGCCGCGAGGATGCCCCCTCCGGCGGCGAGCTTGGCGATCTTGTGGGTCTCGCTGTGGATGAGCGTGTCCATCGTTAGCGCCCTCTCCCCCGCGCGTTCAAGGAACGCCAGGTAGTCCCGGCTGTGGACGCGGGCGAGCTCCTCCGTCGTCGCCTCCTTCGGCTCCAGCACTCCATTCCACAGGCCGGCCGACCTCAGGGAGCTTCGGATGGACTCGAGCCGCTGCGGCGATTCCGGGTGCGTCGCGGTCTGGACGTGCTCGAGGAACCTCTCGCTGAAAACAATCGTCATTTCAGACAATCTCCGCTCTTTGGGCGTCCATGGATTCCGCTTTCTGCTTAAGATTCTTTCTTGCGAAACGGACAAATCGTCGCTAAGCGTTCCCCTAGGTCAGGTGGGCTCATGGATTCGAAAATCACGTACTTCGAGAAACCTGGGAAGCAGAATACCGGTAAGACCGTGGATCTTGCAGTCAAGAGGGCCGCGGAAAGGGGGATCAGGCACATCGTGGTCGCGAGCGACAGCGGCAGGACGGGCGTCCTGGTTGCCGAGAAGGCGTTGAAGAAGGGCGTCTGCGTGGTTGTCGTTACCGAAGCCTACGGCTCTTCGGAGAAGGGCGAATGCGACATGGATCCGGGCAACCTCAAGAAGCTCGATAAGATGGGCGTAAAAGTGCTGGCGTGCACGCATGCGCTCTCCGGCGTTGAGAGGGCGATCACGAAGAAGCTCGGCGGGGCGTCGAGGGTCGAGGCGGTCGCCGGCGCATTGCGCTCTCTGTTCGGGCAGGGGATGAAGGTCTGCGTCGAGGTGTCGATGATGGCGGCCGATTCCGGATGCATACCGTGCGACGGTAAGACGGAGATAATCGCCATTGGCGGGACGGCGACCGGGGTCGACACGGCGGCGGTGATACTGCCCTCGCATGCCAGCGGCTTCTTCGAGCTCCAGGTCAGGGAGATAATAGCGATTCCCAGGACGCGATAGCCGGTTCAAATCATTCATATGCGAGCACGGCGATTCCTCCGGGGAGAGTGGGAAATTGGACATGTGGGACGTCCTGCTGATCGTGATCATGCTTATTCTGCTGACGATAGTCCTCTACATCTCCGCGGGAATCGTCTCGGGTGATTGGGACCATTCGGCCGGCACGTGGCTGAGGTTCATACTGGTTGCTGGCATCGCGGCCATCCTCATCCCATTCTTGCAGTCGGCAGCCGATTATGTTTCCGCCGGGGACCTCGCCCTGGTGATAGCGTTCATGGTGATCATGTTCCTTGTGCAATGGCTGATCGTCCCCGAGCTCACGGTTGGCGACGAATGGATGACGACGATATTCACGTCGTTCATCACGATCTTCGCCCTCTATGTGATAGAGCGGGTCGCCTCGGCGCTGTTCAACTTCCAGATATTCGCGTTCGTCGGCTGAGCCTGAATCCTATTATATATCAAATACTCTATTCAATTCCGTGCAAGAGACGGACATTGTTAGAATCGTGCTCGCGATTTCCTTTTTCGCATATGCGTCGGTCTCCGACTGGAAGACCCGTAAGGTGAGGAACCTCGTCTGGATTGTGCTCGGAGCATGCGCCCTGATATTGTTCTTGATCGACCTCGAGACGCATGGGGGAACGCTGTTGTTGGAGTCGCAACTCCTGCCCATAGCGTTCATCTTCTTCGATGTATTCTGGGAGAGGAAGAAGGGGATGAGGAGCGGGACTGGGGCGCTCGCGGTTGCGGCATACGTTGCCGCCTTTGCCTGGGTGGGCTATGTGACCTACTCCCTGTTGGACGCGAACGGCGGTTGGCCGCAGTATTATGCCGCCCCCATAGTGGCATTCGCCGCCATATTAATCTTCGAGCTGTTCTACATGTTCGATGTGATCAAGGGAGGGGCGGACGCGAAGGCATTGATCTGCCTGGCGATACTGTTCCCTGTGTACCCGGCGATCTCCGCGAACATACCGATGATAGTGCCGGCGGCGGACATGGTCGAGGTGTTCTTCCCCTTCGCGTTCTCGGTCCTTTTCATGAGCGCGCTGATGGCTTGCTTCGTGCCTCTGTACTTCCTCGCGAGGAACATCAGGAGAAAGGAGAAAATCGGGATAAGGTCATTCCTGGGGTTCACCATGCCGATCGACGACGTGGATAAGCACTTCGTCTGGCTCCTGGAATGGGCGGAGGGAGGGCAGGTCAGATTCAGCTACCGGAAGATGAGGGACTCGGGGAGCCTGAAGGCGGACCTCGCCGCGCTGAAGGAGATCGGGCGGAAGGATGTCTGGGTCACCTACAAGATACCGTTCATAATCCCGCTGACGGCTGGGCTATTGTTCGTTCTCGTGATTGGGAACCTGCTGTTCCTTGTCTATTGACGGGGCTCATGATGAATTCCGGAAGAAGTCACCTGAAATGCTCGTATCCGAAATCCATTATCTCCTCTCTGCCGGATTCCTCGCGCAGCAGGATCCTCTTTTCGCCTATCACGTGCCCGATCTCGCACAATTCGCGGCCAGTTCCGCTTTTGTATAGGCCGCGCAGGTTCGCGATCGAATCCTGCCGCACCGTGAACAGGAGCTCGTATTCGTCGCCGGAGTTCAGCGCTACGGCGATCCGCTCCTCCGCATCCAGCTCCGCCTCGATCAGCGACTCGTGCACTGGTATCGACGAGGATACGACCTCGAAGCCGTTCCCGCTGGCCCGCTTGAGCTCGTACAGGGACGACGACAGGCCGTCGGAGATGTCCATGCATGATGTGACCATGCCCGACTTTGCCAGTGTCCTCCCCTCTGCAATCCTGGGAATCGGCTTCCTGAGCTTATCTTCCGCTGAGGAGATGCCGAGCCGCTCCTTCATCGACCTCAGGCCCAGTGTCGCTCCTCCGAGAGGGCCCGAGACGCAGAGGACGTCCCCCGGCCGCGATCCTTTCCTGAGCAGGACCTCACGCTTCTCGACGATCCCGACGGCCGTCCCGGTAAGAGTGAGCACCGAGTTCTCCTTCGTGTCGGCCCCGACCAGCTGGGTCGAGTACTTTGTCAGGCACGCCTCGATGCCGGACTGGATGCCGCGCAGTATCGAGAACGGCGTGTCCCTCGGAAGGCCGTAGGCGATCAGGAACCCCATGGGGATGCCGCCCATCGCCGCGATGTCGCTGAGGTTCGCGGCCGCGATGGACCACCCCTTGTCATATCCTGTGAAGCTCTGAGGGAAATGCGTGGGGTCGGCCTTCGTGTCCGTCGACAGCAGGATCAGCCTCTCATCTATCTCGATGGCCCCGCAGTCGTCGCCCGGGGGGATGTAGCTGCTCGACGGGAACTCGGCGATCAGCCTCCGGACTATCTCCCGCTCCCCAAGATCCGAGAGCTTCGGCGGATTGTCCCGCTCGTCTCCGCTCATCTGGAAAGTAAAACATTTCATGCATCTATAAAGGCTTGTGCAAGAGTACCGTGTCAAAGAATAGCAAACTACTAATATGCCCCCCAATATTTGACGATTCAGGGAGCGAAAATGAAGCTGGAGATGCCTTTCGCCGACAAGACCGAGGTGGTGGAGCTGGCCGACAGGAATGTCGAGCAGGTCATCTACCCCAACTCCGTCAAATCCGGGGACGAGAACGAGGTGCTCCGTAAGGCGATTTCCAACCCGATAAATTCCGCCTCTTTGGAGAAATTCCTGGACGGGAAGAGGAGCGTACTCCTGATAGTCAACGATGCCACGAGACCCACCCCGACTGCGAAGATAATGCAGACAATATATCCGATGCTCAAGGGCAAGGAGTTCAAGATACTGATAGCCACAGGCAGCCACAGGGCGCCGACGGATGAGGAGTACGATTTCATCCTCGGAGGCCTCCACAAGGAGCTCGCGGGCAACATCCGCGTCCACGATGCGAAGAAGAGCGAGTGCGTCTCCATCGGGAGGACGAGGCACGGCACCGACATGCTGCTCAACAAGCTCGTCACGGAGGCGGACGCGATAATCCCGATAGGCAGCATCGAGCCGCACTACTTCGCCGGCTACACCGGCGGGAGAAAATCGTTCCTGCCAGGAGTCGCGGCCTTCGAGACCATCACGGCGAACCACAAGCTCGCCATCTCTCAGGACGCGCAGGCGCTGCGCCTCAAGGGGAATCCCGTCGCCGAGGAGCTCGACGACGCGGAGAAGCTGCTCCTGAAGCTCAACATATTCGCGATCATGACCGTCCTCGACAGCCACCACAGGACCTACGCCGCGGCCAGCGGCGGGCTGAGGGAGTCCTTCCAGGCGCTGATCAAGAGGGCGGACGAGGTGTTCGTCGTCCCCATCAGGAACAGGGCGGACATCGTCGTCACTATCGCCGCCGAACCGACGGACATCGACCTATACCAGTCGCAGAAGGCGCTGGACAACGGGAAGTACGCGCTGAAGGACGGCGGGATAATCATTCTCGTCTCCGCGTGCAGGAGCGGAGTTGGCTCGCAGGGATTCATAGACCTGCTGGGCTCAGCGCCGAACTGCAAAGCGGTCATCGACAAGCTGAAAGATGAGTACAAGCTAGGATACCACAAGGCCGGGAAGATGGCGGAGATCGGGATCAAGTCGGAGATGTGGGCTGTGACCCCCCTCGACAAGGACTTGATCAAGAGAGCAAAGATGAGGCCTTTCAACGATATATCAGAGGCATTGAGGGAAGCGATCAAGCAGAAGGGGCCGGACGCGAAGGTCACCTTCATAATGGACGGCGGATTGACCATACCGATGCCGGCGTGAAAAGGGTAGGGCATATGACGAAGGCAAAGAAGATCGAGACGAAGAACACGATGAACCTCGAGAAGGAGATGATGACCTGCACCTACTGCGGGTTCTGCAAAGCGGTCTGCCCTGTTTTCGACATCTCCAACTGGGAGGGGGTAGGGCCGAGGGGCAAGGTCATGCTGGCCTACGGGCTCAAAGAGGGGGAGATCCCCGCGGACGATTCGGTCCTCGAGAGGATCTACCAGTGCACGACATGCAAGAACTGCGAGAGGAGGTGCCCCTCCGACATCAAGGTCGTCGAGATAGTCGAGAACATACGGAGGGATCTCGTCGCGAACAACTTCATGTACCCGTCTCACGAGCAGATCGTCGAGAGGCTCATCACGACCGGCAACCCGTACGGGGAGACAAAGAGGGTCAAGTTCAAGCACGAGGAGAAGAACAAGGCCAAGGTCGGCTACTTCGTCGGATGCACTGCCAGATACAGGTTCCCGAGCATCGCAAACGCCACGATATCCGTCCTTGAGAAGATGGGCGAGGACTTCACGATCATCGACGACGTCTGCTGCGGAAGCACATTGCAGAGGATCGGGTGGCCCGATAAGCTCGTCGAGGACCTCATGAAGAAGAACCTCAAGAAGATCGAGGACAAAGGGGTCGAGAAGGTCGTGTTCACCTGCGCCGGGTGCTACAAGATGTTCAAGAAGGAGTACCCGAAGTTCGAGAGCATCAACTTCGAGGTGAAGCACATCGTCCAGGAGCTCGCAGAGAAGAACCCGAAGATGAAGGCGATGAAGAAGAGGATCACCTACCACGACCCGTGCCACCTCGGGCGGCACTCCGGGATATACGATGAGCCAAGGAAGATCATCAAAAGCATCCCGGAGGCGGAGCTCGTCGAGATGGAGTTCACGAAGGCGACCGCGCAGTGCTGCGGGGGCGGCGGAGGGCTGAAGTCCGCGTTCCCGGAGTATTCCAAGGAGATAGCCGCGAAGCGCGTCGACCAGGCCAACAGCGTGAAGGCCGAGATGATCCTCACCTCCTGCCCGTTCTGCGTCACCAACCTGAACGCTGGGAAGGAGAAGAGGAGGTCCAGCATAGAGATAAAGGACCTGATCGAGGTCGTCGACCAGCTTATTTAGTACCCTGCCAATTCGACCGCGAGGAGGGACACGATGAGAGTCAGGGCCAGGCTATTCAGGGACATCGCGGAGGCGAAGGACCAGATCGCCGCGATAGGCGTGGAGCCCGTCTCGGTGGACATAATGGGCCCCAAGGCGATCCACCTGAACCTCCTGGTGGAGGGCGTCAGGCCGCCTGTGGCGATAATCATCAAGGAGAGCATGCTTGCCGTCGGCGCGGACGCGGCCATAAACCGCAATTCCATCACCAACAAGATCGAGAGCAGCGACGTCCTCGTGATGGCCACCCGCAAGCAGCTGAGGATCGCGGCCCAGAGCCTCAAGATGCAGCCGTTCGGGATAGACGAGATAGCTGTCGAGATGCTGAGGGCGGCGGACAACCTTTTCAGGAAGCCGGCCCCCTGGAAGCTTCCGGACGGGACTGATTTCTCGTTCGAGCGGACGAGGATAATGGGCATATTGAACGTCACCCCGGACTCGTTCGCAGGCGACGGCACCGGCGGGAACCTCGGAAAGGCGGTCGAGCGCGCCGTCGGGATGGAGAAGGAGGGGGCGGACATCATCGACATAGGCGGAGAATCGACCCGCCCGGGAGCCGAGCCCGTGGACGAGCAGACGGAGCTCGAGCGGGTGCTCCCAGTCATCGAAGCCGTGGTTGGCAGGATCAAGATCCCGGTGTCGATAGATACGCGCAAGCCCGGAGTCGCCAGGGCGGCGATAGAGGCGGGGGCGCGCATCGTGAACGACATTTCCGGACTCTCGGATAAAGAGATGGCGAAACTGTGCGCCGGGAAGAGGGTCCCCGTCATCATAATGCACATGAAGGGCTCCCCGCGGACGATGCAGGACGACCCCAAGTATGACGATGTCGTTGGCGAGATCATGCATCACCTGTCGAACAGGGCGGAGGATGCGGTGGCGGCGGGGATAGAAGAGCGGCAGATCGCCATAGACCCCGGAATCGGCTTCGGCAAGAGGCTCGATGACAACCTGGAGATCCTCAGGAGGCTCGCGGAGTTCAAGACGCTCGGCCACCCGATAGTGATAGGGGCCAGCAGGAAGAACTTCATCGGGACAATCACAGGGCTGCCGGTCGAGCAGAGGCTCGAGGGGTCGATCGCCGCGGCATGCGCTGCGGCCTTGAACGGCGCCGATGTGATCAGATGCCACGACGTCAGGGAGACCAGGCTGGCTCTTCAGGTGGCCGATGCGATAATGCATGGCGGATCGAACCGCGCTGAGAACGCCTGAGAGTGATGCGGAATGGATGCAGGAAACCAGCAAACGCAGAGACCGGCAATCAAGAAGCCCGACACCGTCGGGCAGAGGGCCAAGATATGGTTCCTTGAACTAAGGGCGCCTTTCTTCACGGCCGCGATCCTCCCGGTCCTCATCGGAGCGGCCTTCGTCTTTTGGAGGGAGGAGACTTTCGATCTCGCCCTCGTGCTGCTCACGATAGCGGGGACCGTGTCGCTGCATGCCGGAACGAACATGATAAACGACTACTTCGACTTCAGGAGCGGCACGGATCCCAGGAACAAGGCCAGGACGCCGTTCAACGGAGGCACCCCCTTCCTCACAGAGGGGGTCCTTGCCCCCAGGAAGGTGCTATTCGCCGCGCTACTGGCTTTCGCGATCGGAGGCCTGATTGGACTCTACTTCGCATTGACGATAAGCATTTGGATCATTCCACTGGGAGTCGCCGGCGCCCTCTTGGGATTCCTCTACGTGGCACCGAAAATCAATCTTGCCGGCCGCGGCGTCGGTGAGATAGCGGTCGGGCTTGGGTTCGGCCCGCTGATGGTCATGGGGACACACTTGGTCCTGACCGGCGATGTGAATTGGGATTCTTTCCTCATCGGACTGCCGATCGGCTTCCTGATAACGGAGGTCCTCTACATCAACCAGTTCCCGGACATGGAGGCCGATGCGAGCGTAGGGAAGAACCACTGGGTGGTCAGGCTCGGCAGGAGGAAGGCGAGGGTCGGATACCCGGTGATCCTCGGCGCCGCATACGGATTCGTAGCGGCAGCGGCGATAATCGGATTGGCCCCGATACCCTCGCTCCTGTTCTTCCTCACGATCCCCATCGCGGTAAAGGCCTCAAGGATCGTCTGGAACAATCCGGACAACCTCCCGGCTCTGATCCCCGCGCAGGCGCTGACCATACAGATGCACCTTTTCGGCGGGCTGCTGCTGTCGGTTGGCCTCGCTTTGGCCGTATTTCTGACAGTGTGAACCGGGAGACGCTCGAGATTGCGACACCGCAATTGATTTAATAGACCGCCATATCTGATGCGACGAGGGTCGTTTGACAATGGGACCAAGGATGAAGGGCGCATGCGCCCCCCGCTCGGCCATTATTGCCGCGGGCATATTCCTATTGAGCACGGTAGCGGGTTCCGCGCTTCACGTCGAGGCCCAGGGAGGGAGGGAATTCGTTGTCGGATGGGACGAGGCGGTCACCTCCGCCAATCCGTTCCTTGGGATCTACCCCAGCGATTACTTGCTGTGTTCCTGCATCTACGACTGCCTGATGTATCCGAACCAGGACGGGAACGCCACCCCGGACCTAGCCAGCAGCTGGTGGCATATGAACGGCACATACGCGGCGAGCACGGGCTCCGAATTCGGGGCCGACCGCGACGCATCCGTATGGCCGGACGGCTCGATCTGGGAGTACAACCTGACGGAGAATATCACCTGGAGCGACGGGGACCTCTTCGATGCGAGCGACGTCGTCTTCACGATCGACCTTCAGACGGGCGCCAACTACAGCTATTTCTGGAGCTACAGGCCGTATACGAGGTGGATAGACCACGCCGAGGAGATCGCGCAATACAAGGTCAGGCTGTTCTTCGCGGATTCGGGGGATGGCGGCAAACCATACCAGCTGGCGTGGGGGGACGGCATGCTCATACCGATCCTCCCCTCGCATATCCTCAAGGAACTGAAGCCGAAGTTCATCGCCAACAACTGGACGGGCGTGCCGACCATAGGCACCGGGCCGTTCATGGGGACCGATGGATTGGAAGCGGACATCATTGCGAAAGAGAAGGTCACCCTCGTGAGGAACCCGGAGTGGGAGAGATTCCTGGGCAAGGCGTACGACAGGAGCATCGACATCGACAGGCTGGTCATGAGATTCTACGCCGATGAGCAGACCCTGGCCGCCGACCTCAAGAATAAGGATGTCGATGTTTCCCGGCTGTCTGTCGACAGCTACATTTCATTGAACTCTTCGACCGACGTGCCCACAGAGATGCGGCTCGTGAGCGCCCTGAGCCCGACGGCGCTGTCGGCGATTTCGTATTGGGATGTCGATACGGATGTGCCGGGCGCCAATCCTGCGAGGCTGGACCCGGCCGTGCACAGGGCTTGCGCGCTTGCTATCGACAGGGATCGGATAATCGATGAGGTTTATGACGGGTTCGCAATGCCCGGCGCCAGCCTGGTCTCGCCAGTCTGGCAGGAGTGGCATTGGGATCCCGCGGATGACGAGAACGTCTCTTACTTCAACGTGACCGACAACATAGGCAATGTCGTCTACTCCTACAACGGTTCGACCGCCCACGTCCTTGACATGAACATCACGAGGGCCAACGAGATCCTCGATGCGGCGGGCTACACCTGGACGGGGGAGGTGGGCAACTCGATGAGGAGGGTCGGGCCCGTGGCCGCTGCGAGGCTGGTCGCGATGGGGTTCGCTGAGAATGTGACCGTCGCGATGAAGGGCGGCTATGGAGACGAAAGGCTCCTGGAATTCGAAGACTCCGGATATGTAGCCACTCCGGAGAATTCGGCGACGACATCGATAATCGACGCGGATTGGGAGCTGCTGGGCATCGCCGTTAGCCACAACAATGTGCGGACTTGGACATTGGGAGCAGAGCCGATCACGGATCTCTCCGAGACCTGGTGGACCGGGGATCCTGATCCCAACTATCAGCTGTACCTCCCGACCTCGTACGCGGCGCTCGACGGCTACAATGAATTCGGCATTCACAACAAGGCATATGACGATCTGTACGACGATCAGGCCGGCAACCTTTCCTTCGAAGGGCGGCAGAAATGGGCGTCCGAATGCCAGAAGTGGCTCTACCTGGATTGCTCGATGATCGTGACGGCGTACCCCGAGAGCTGCTACGCGTACAACGAGTACAGATGGCTCGATTGGGGCGACTGGGTTCAGCACCCCGGGCTTGCGGTCGACCACTACTGGGGCGGGACAACCCTGCTCTGCAAGGTGAAATGGAACCCCGACTTCACCTTCAACACAGGGTACATCTTGGTCGGGGCTGCGCTCATATTGATCATAGCTGCGGCCTCGATAGTCGTCATCCGAAGGCTTAGGGGCCCTCGCACAGGGAAGGAATGATTTAATAGGGGGAGTCTGCTAGATGCCCATATTCGCCAGTAGATCGATGGACTCGTATCGACAGCATTACACTCATTGCAGGTTGGAATAATGTCGGGCGCATTGCATTCATGCGGAAAAGGGCGGGCTCAGTGCGACCGCGAATCGACAGGAAGGGATGCGCTGACGGCCGTCGCCGTAGTTCTCATTCTGATACTGACCTGCTCTGCATCGCAGGTCTTGGCGCCTGCGTCGAATCAGGGGGGATCCGTTGCGACGATCGAGGCGGGGAACGACAGGACCACGGTCTGGCGCATGTACGATTTCTTCGAAGAGCCCTTTGGAGCCTGGTGGAGCCAGCGTATCGACTCATACGGAGACACCTACATATTGCACGACTCCTACCCGTACATCTACGCATACGAATTAGGGAATTACGAAGACGCTTTCAACTATCCGGACTTGGCCGTGCATTCCGATGACTTCTACCAGCTCTCGGCCCCGTACCGGCTCAATATAACTGCCGAGAATGTGAAGGAGTGGAACACCAGCGGGGAGTACGGATCGGCCTGGGACAAGAGCGCGATGATAATCCCGATTCGAAACAACAAGGCACTCAGCACCCAGGGGAACATAACGTTCGATTGGTACTGGCAGTATCTCGACACCGACCTCTGGGACCAGCTGTACAGCGGCACCCACCCCTGGAATTCCTATTACGGAATAGCGACCCATGACCTCTGCGACCCCGTCTGGGACAACGACGGATGGTACGGATACCTGAAGAGCCAGATATCGTTCGACAGGGACGCCGCCGAGAAATACCTGGATGCCCCCAACAAGGGAGACCTGGTCGCCTGGTACAACACGGGCGGCCGCGGAGCCCAGATCCAGAACGACTGGGGCCTGTATTGGGAGGGGACGAATGGGAAAGGCGGGGTGGGCAACTACTACTGGGACACATTCACGGCATACGAATATGAGCTGTACAATGACGGGCCTTACAACGTCCTCAACACGACCCTTTCGACGCCGGACCGCCTCGTCATAGACACCTTCCTAGCATCATGGGGCTGGGAGGCCTTCATGATGCGTATACTCGATGTCAGCAACGTCACGCCCAATTTCCAGGTCTCGACTTTCGAGGACGCGCACTTCAGCGGCAACATATCAGCCGACGGAGCCGACATAAACTTTGACGCCGTCACCGCCTACAGCCTCACCGGTTGGGGATACGACCCAACAGGCTCCGGGCAGAAGACCTTCGCCTGGATGATAGAGTCATCCGCGTCCGATTATGTTTCCAATGCGGGATACGGCGCCTATCCGCCCGACACGGGCTGGTGGTCCGATTACGAGAACTACTCCAACACCGTGAACCCGACCCTGACCAGGGAATGCGAGCTGCCCGGCACCATCAATTACGGCAGGATGAGCTCCTACTGGAGCGCGCCCATGAGATGGAACCTTTCGAGCGGCGAGACGATAATAATCGAACTGCCTCCGACCTCCGCCAGCGTGATAGGCTACAACCCACCGCCGAGCATAAGCTTCAATGACATCAGCCAGATGACCGATTACGAGGTGTGGGGGAACATGACCTACCTGGGCGGGGATCTGGACTCCGTGACCTCATACTATCTGGCGAACAACACGCTGATAATCAACGGGCCGGCGATAACGCCCGCGACTTACAACGCATCGATACCCGGGTGCACGATCCTCGACCGCGGCTTCCCCGCATGGTACTTCGGCGTCAACAGGCCGCCGGATCTCACCCCACCGACGACGACCATTAACCTGACCGGCACGCTGGGAGACAACGGATGGTATATCTCGACTGTAGAGGCAAAGTTGTATGCCGTCGACGATCCGGATGGCTGGGGAGTCGGCGCGACCAAGTACAGGATAGACAACGGGACATGGCTGTTCTTCGCCTCCAGCTACATATTCTACGGCGATGGCATCCACAGTATTGATTTCTATTCAATCGACAACGCGAGTAATTCCGAAGCAGCCAAAAGAGCAATTGTCAAGGTCGACCGGGGACCACCGACAATCTCAATCAATCAGGAGAACGGCTTGATGCTGTACTCGAAATCCATCGTCATCTCGTGGAACGCTTCGGATGCGACCAGCGGCATAGGGCGGTACGAGCTGAGCCTCGACGGCGCTGATTTCGAGACGCTGAACTTCACCGAAATGGAGAAGGAGCTGGCGGACCTGCCGGATGGTTTCCATTACGTGACCGTGCGCGCTGTCGACAATGCGAGCAATGCCGCGGAGGAAAGGATCGACTTCTGGATCAACGTGCAGCAGGGAGGGATATTCTCCGCCAATGATTCCTCATGGATCTTCCTGCTGATCGCGATAGTCGAAGGGTTCATAATCGTCCTGCTACTCGTAAAGCAGAGAAAGAAAGACGAACCTGATGATCAGAAAGCAGGGCCGAGCTAGGGATACTTCAGACTGCTGAGGACCTCATATCCAGTGAAAATGATGTGGGCCTGTCCGGATTCAAGCAGACGTCCTAGTTAGAATTGGTTTATGTTTTAGGGCTTTCAGGAGAGCGGGCCAGTCCCCTTGCCTCTTTTTCAATATGTCGCCCTAGCTTTTCTCTTTCCACAGCCAGGCATCATTTTCTAGCACAATATGGCCATAGAAAAGTATTTCGAGCCCTAGCCTGATGCGATGATGGTTGAAGGAGATGGAATGGAATAGGGCGGTAGCCCTATTGGTAGTATTCTCGATGGTTGCCTCAGCCATATCGTTGCTGAGCATCGCCAAATCAGGAGAAATAAACGACGAGGAGCAAAAGGCAAAGACAGCTGTCTACACTCTGCACGCTCCTATCTGCATAATCGGTAATGAAGGCTTCCTCGGCGACAATGCATCCACGGGCATACTCACAGGGAGCGGCACCAGATACGACCCGTATGTGATACGGGGTTGGGAGATCGATGGCCCGGATATGGAGATTGACGCGATCCAAATAAGCGATTCCGATGTATTTTTTACCATCAGGGATTGCTATCTGCACGACGCGGGCCACGGGATTGCGCTATCACATGTGTCAAACGGCTACTTATTCAACAATGATTGCACTTCCAATAACATATACAATCTCGGATTGTACTGGAGCGATAACAACGTAATTAGCTACAACAATTTTTCAGACACCATCGTCAGCTGCGCCATTGAGAGCGTTCACATCGAATACTCGGACGAGAACATTATTTCGAACAACAATTGCTCGAATAATTCTTTCGGTTTGTTTCTCAATGGGAACAACAACACTGTGGATAGCAATGACTTCCATGGCAATTTCGACTTCTCTGTTTCATTGGGAGGACGTTGGAACGTATTCTCAAACAACACAGTGTCGAATAACGGATATGGCGTACAAGTTGGTGGCTATAATTGCACCCTGGTCAGCAATATTTTCGTACAGAATATATACCGTTATGGCGGAGTCCAGATTGGCGATCTAGTCGGCATCTCGGTCGGCTCGAGGAACTTGACTCTCAAGAATAACGTGCTGATCGAAGATGGCATATATTTCGGAGGAACAACTCTGAGCCAGTGGAATACCCATGACATCGATGCTTCGAACACGGTGAACGGAAAGCCGATACGCTATATCAAGAACTCAGATGGGGGCACTGTCCCTGACGGAGCCGGCCAGATAATACTCGCGAACTGCACAGGAATGGTTGTAGAGAACCAGTGGATCAATGACACACACATAGGAATCCAATTGGGGTTCTCATCTGGCAATTCTATCCTGAACAACACTTGTTCGAACGATTCCGATGGAATTTGGCTATATTCTTCAGACGGAAATGTCCTGATGAGCAATACCTGCTCTGGGAATCATTTTTATGGCATACTTCTTGACGCATGCAGCGACAACGACATCATTGGCAATTATGCAAATGTGAATGGAGGGGAAGTGACCGGCGGGGTGGGCATTTATCTATATGATCCAGGATGCAATAATACCATTTCCGATAACGAATGCATGGGCAATCCCATGGGAATTTTCCTGTCCTCGGCAAACGACAATGTGATTTTGAACAACAATTGTTCGCTGAGCACCTACGATGGAATCGCCTTTGGTCCCTTTTGCAACAGGAATAACATTTCTAGCAATGTCCTATGGAAGAATATGAGATATGGGGTCAACATTGGTACATCGACATACAATAATAAAATCTGGAATAACACGTTCATCGATAACAATGGGGCGACGAAGACTTACAATCCGACGCACATTCAAGCATATGACAAAGGGGTGAACAACCGATTCAATAGTTCGTTGGGATACGGCAATTGGTGGAGCGACTGGCAGACGCCAGACAATATTGTGCCGTTGGGGGTAGTTGACAAACCATACAATATCTCTGGAAGTGCCAATGCCAAGGATTACTACCCCCGCGTCGGGGAGATTATGGCATACAAATCGCACGCCCCGATAAGCATAATCGGCAATTCGGGATTCCTTGGCGACAATGCTTCGACCGGAATAAGTACAGGGAGCGGAACCACTTCGGATCCGTACATAATCGAAGGGTGGGAGATAAGTGCCGGGGAAGCCGGTTCAAACGGCATCGAAGTTCAAAATACGGATAAATACTTCATAATAAGGAACTGCTCCTTGCATCACACCGCCTATGCCCTTGACACCAGAGGCATCCATCTCGACAATGTAACGAACGCTCAGATACGTGACAACTTATGCTCGAATAACAATTATGGCATCTCTCTCAACGGGTCTGACAACTGTGCGCTTGTCAACAATGTCTGCATGGACAACTTATGGTACAGTGATTTCTTAGGGGAAGGCAGTGGTTGTAGCATTATCATTTCTTATTCGAACAATAATACGCTGAGTAATAACACCTGCTTGCGAAGCCTCGTGGAAATAGGTCTCGGCTACTCGAATAACAATATCCTCAATAACAACACCTGCTCCAATGATTATGCGCATCGAGGAGATGAATGGGCTTCTTCGGGCATTAGCCTTTCCCTATCGAACAACAACACCGTCACTGACAACAATTGCTACAGAAACGACGGTGCCGCCATAGAACTCTCAGGGTCACACAATCTCATCAGCAACAATAGATGCAACTCGACCCGACTTGGAAGGGGCATTTGGATCATGTGGCATATCGGGGGGACCAACGGAAACAACATCATTGAGAACAATACCTGCATGGACAATTTGAACGGCGTGGGCATTCATATTGAATCATTAGATAACGCCATTAGAAACAACACTCTCATAGACAATTATTACGGCATCGTCATAGATGATGACGGCAATACTATTAACAACAATAATTGCTCGGAGAATAGTATTGGAATATTAATCGACTATTTCAACGACCACGTATTCGACAACGACATATTTTCGAACAAGCTATGTTTCAACATCCGCGAAGGTTTGTATATCAATAGCGGATCGAATAATAGAATCTGGAACAACACCTTCATTGACAACAATGGAGGAGGGGTGCAAGCATTCGACGGTGGTGCGAATAATAGATGGAATTCATCATCGGGATATGGCAACTGGTGGAGCGACTGGCAGACGCCCGATAATCTGCCCCCATGGGGCATAGTCGACCTGCCATACAGCATCTATGGAGACGCCGGAGCCAAAGACTATTACCCGCAATGTCCTCGACGAGAATTTTCTCCCCATGCGCCCATCTACATCTGCGGCAACGCGGATTTCGCCTCGAAAGCCGCGGCCGAAGGTTGGCTTGGCGACGGTTCCGAGGGGAACCCATACATCATAAGCGGATATGAGATCAACACAACTTCCAACAACGGGATATTGATTAAGAACACCGACGTACATTTCACAATCAGCGGCGTCTTTGCGGTCTCGACCAACCACGCCTACAGGGGCATATATCTGAACAACGCGACAAACGCCCGCATAGAGAACTGCATCTGCACGGACAACCTCTATGGCATATATGCCGCGATGTGCAGCAACCTCGAGATATCCGGCTGCAACGTGTCGTCCAGCTCGGGGAACGGCTTCTACATCCTTTCCTGCGACAACGTCACAATCTCCGGCTGCGACGCGTATTCCAACGGCGACAACGGAGTGCACCTCCATGGCTGCACGGATGTCACGGTTACAAACACGGACACGACGTACAACGGCCTGAACGGCTTCTACTCCAAGAACTGCCTCAGGATGAGCGTTAATGGCGGCTCGCACAGCAACAACCTATGGCACGGCATGAACTCCATCTACACCAACTCGTCAATCATCAGCGGCGGCGACTGCTCCGACAACGGCAGGAACGGCCTCTACATGTACAAGTGCAACGACCTCTCCATCGCTAACCTTACGGCGTCCCGCAACAAGAACGGGTGGAACGGGATCTTCATAACGGGATGCGACCGGGTGAACTGCACCTCCATAACCGCCTCCTCCAACGCCGGCAGCGGCATATACGCCTACCAGAGCGGGAACGTGAGCGTCGTCGGCGGCAGCTTCCTCAGCAATGCGATGAACGGCGTGTTCATCTACCGCTGCTTCGCCTCCGCCGTCAGCGGCGCGACATGCTCGGACAACCTGCAGAGGGGCGTCTACGTGCTCTCCTCGTCGCTGACGACGATAACCGGATGCGACCTCTCGTCCAACCCGCTTGGGCTATACGCCCAATACGACGGCGTTCTGCACATCGTCGACTGCGACGTCAGCTCGAACGGCATCTACGGCGGCATATCGCTGTGGACATGCTCGGACATCTCGATCCAGGGCGGAACGGTGTCGCTGAACGGCTGGTGCGGCATATACGCCTACGACTGCACCGGGACGGCGACGATAAGCTCCGTGAACCTCACCTCGAACCTGAGGAGCGGCATATTCACGCAGCTGACGAGCAACGTTTCCGTCACTGGCTCGCTCGTCTCGTCCAACGGGCAGTACGGCATAAGGATGGAGACCGGTACGACCATGGCGATATCCGGCTGCACCGTATCGTCGAACGTACTGACCGGCATCTACGCGGTCGGCTGCACATACACCACGATGTCCGGTAACGCAGTGAAGTCGAACCACGCGTACGGCATAGCGCTTACATCGTGCAAGGGGACGGATATAACGGGCAGCAACATCTCGCTGAACACGAACGACGGCATATACGCCTACTCGAGCACGAACGGCAACATAACCTGGAACGACCTGCACAAGAACGTCCGCGGCGTTTATCTCGCCGCGTCAGCGAGCGGCTTCAACGTCCACCACAACAACTTCATGAGCAACACGTACTCCTACCAGGCCTACGACCCCGGCACGGGGAACGTCTGGGACGACGGCTCCGAAGGCAACCACTGGAGCAACTGGCCCTCCTCGTCGCCGTACGGGATCCCGCCGGACAAGGTGGACATGCACCCGAGCGTTGCCGAGTGGTGAGCCCCTCGGCCGAGTAAAATGCTTTGATGGGCGCACTTACTCAGGTGATGGGCATTTGCCGTTTCCCCGCTCTCAGCTTCTTGGGGCATAGTGAATAAAATATCAGTAGCGACGCTTTGCCAAGGTCTCTAAAGGCTTTCCCGATCAGTGCTGCTTGGCCGCGGGCCTCTCAGAAAGAAGGCCAGCCGTCCTGAGCTCCTCGGTTATCTTGTTGACTGCGACCTCGACGTCCTCCGGTTTCCTCGCGCCCGTGCAGACGAGCTTGCCGGATCCGAAGAGCAGGAGCACGACCTTCGGCACGTCTATCCTGTAGACGAGCCCTGGGAATTGTTCCGGCTCATATTCGACCCTCTCCAGGCCTAGGCTTATCGCAATCGCGTTCAGGTTGATCCCCATCTCGAGGTCGGAGGATGCGACGATGTTCTGCACTTCGATCTTCGGCTCTATCTTGATGTGCACGCCCGCGGCCTCCAGCTGTCGCACGATCTTGCTCATCGCGGTCTTGACATCGGACAGGCTCTTCCCGCCCGTGCAAACGACCTTGCCGCTCCTGAAAAGCAAAGATGCGGTCTTCGGCTCCTTCAGCCTGTAGATCAGCCCAGGGAACCGCTCTGGGTTATACTCCGCGCCTTCGAGGGCGCGTGAAATTGCATCCAGATCCAACTCTCTGCCGAGCGACGTTGATGCGACAACATTCTCGATTCTTATCTTTGCCATGACATTCTCGAACTCCAACGGGGGGTTATCTCAGCATGCCGACAAAAAACTGTCGCACCCAAAGAAAATGTTTTGTAAGGGGTTTGTAAGTTGAACGAATAATCCATGAAAATGAATTGCGCGCTCAGAACGTGTCTCTTCGTGGCGGTCTGTGCTTTTGGAAGCACTCACCGCAGTAGACAGGTCTCCCCTCGGTCGGCTTGAAGGGAACCTCGGCTTCATGGCCGCAGTCGGAGCACGTGATTTTGTGCATCTCCCTGGGCCCTGAGTCGTAGCTACGACTTCCGAAACTCATTATTTCTCTCTCCTTTATTGCTATGGCACCGATTGCACCATTCGCATACAGGCCACAAGGTCTCACTACTAATACTCGTGTATGCCACACGGTAATCGACAGTCGGATGGCCAGTGGTCGGGAATCATGCGAAAGGCCGTTTTTCCCGCTCATAGCCGCTTAGGAACGCGAGCCGAGTGCGGTTGACGCTCAGCAAGCATTTTCTACTTTGCCGTAGTTGGGCACGGCAGAGAAGCGACTGCCCGAGGCTATGGTATCGATCGCGTCAGTCAATCCCTGATGCTGCCAAAAGGTGCTGGGCTCGTAGCTGTGGTTTTTCTGAGCAGAGAGGCTGTGACATATGACCGCAACTAGCTGTGAGAAGAGGTACAGGGCGAAGACCAAGAAGTCCGGGGAGCACATCAAGGAAGCCGCGAAGCACCTGCCAGCGGGCGTCGAGAGCAACATCCGGCTGTTCTCGCCGAATCCGTTCGTCGTCAGGCGCGCGAAGGGCGCCTACCTCTACGACATAGACGGGAACAAGATCATCGACTACGCGCTCGGATACGGGCCTATGATACTGGGGCACACCCGCCCCGAGGTGATAAGGGCGGTCAAGGAGCAGGCCGAGAAGGGGACGGTGTTCGGGGCGCCGTCGGAGATATCCGTCGATTACGTAAAGCTCGTCAAGAAGGCGATGCCGTCGATCGAACTGTTCAGGTTCACCAACTCAGGCACGGAGGCGACGATGCATCCGCTGCGCGTGGCCAGGGGATATTCCGGGAAGGAGAAGATAGCGAAGGCCGAAGGCTCCTACCACGGCGGCTACGACTACATGATGCAGAGCGTCGACATCACCGAAGACAAGCTGGTCAAGGGGGCGAAATGCCAGCCAGCGGTCACATGGGGCAAAGGGGTGCCCGAGTGCATGTCAGACCTGGCGGTCATCTACCCGTTCAACGAGTGGGACGAGACCGAGGACATCATACGGAAGAACGCCGGCGAGCTCGCCGCGGTCATGCTGGAACCGGTGCACGCCGGCGGAGGGTGCGTCCTGCCGCGCAACAATTATCTCAAGAAGATGCGCAAGCTCACGAAGGAGCTCGGGATCACGCTGATCTTCGACGAGGTCATGACGGGGTTCAGGCTCGCGTTCGGAGGCGGAGAGGAGCGCTACGATGTCAGGCCGGACATCACCTGCATCGCGAAGATCTGCGGAGGGGGCTACCCGCTGGGCGGCTTCGGCGGCAAGAAGGAGATCATGGAGGAGATAGTCCCGAGCGACGACGGGAACGTCTACCACGGCGGGAGCTACAACGCCCACGCGGTCTCGGTCGCCGCAGGATATGCGACTCTGAAGATTCTGTCGAAACCAAGGACATACGAGACGCTCGAGAGGATGGGCAACATGCTGTTCAAGGGGCTAAAGGATGCCGCGGAGGACAGGGGCCAGGACGTCTGGATCGAGCACGTCGGAGCCATGGGGGAGATATTCTTCATAGACAGGGAGGTCAGGACCTGGAGGGACGAGCAGGACGTCGACCGGGCGAAGTTCGACAGGTGGTTCCTGAGATGCGTGCTAGGCGGGGCCTACTTCGGTGTGCCGCATTCCGACGGGCACATGTTCATGTCTCTGGCGCACACGAAGGAAGATGTGGAGAAGAGCCTGGAGATCGCCGACGCTTCATTCAAGGAATTGGGGGAGTGACGCTCCCCCTCAGCCGAGATAAATGCTTTGACGAACGCCCTTCATAACCCCATTATTTGATAATTAGGTTCGATTAGTATTTCTTCGCATTTTCTCAGGATAGAGGTAGATGGCTGGCATTATCGAATACTCTTCTTTTGGCTTGGCTATTCGAAGAAAAGCAGGTATCTCAAATGGAATGTTATGTTTCGAGCTCATCAATTCGTTTTCCTTCAAGAGCTTCTCTTCATCCACGTACTTTTCTAGCCAATCACCGAGAATCGCGCGAGAATTTGGAGAATACAAGAACCATCGTCCCCGATTGCTGATTATGAAGAGAACTTGCTTTCCGCCGATTTCAATCGAAACGGATGATTCTTGGGCTGGGAAAAACGAGGAGGTAAATTCCCCTCTTCCGTATGAATCAAGATAAATGATCCAACCGAATTCGCTGTCGAGGGCTAGCCAGACTGAAATAATGCGATTAGTGAGGGATTCAAAATAATCGAATTCTGCAAAGAACAACCTTGTAGGAGTCTGACTATAGGATGCATCGTAGTAGAGAATGCCTTTCTTGAGAGCTTGAAATTCCTTTCTTTTTAGGAGAGATTTGCCGGTCCGTCAATATTCCGAATGGTCTGCTAATTCATTATGAAGCTCCCATTCGCTGCAAATGGTACGAGTGGAGATTAATGGAAGGACTGCTTTGTGCAGTCTGCAAAACTTGTTTTCGCCATTGGCATAGTGTTGGCAGATGCCACAATAAGGCATGTAATCCCCATTCGACATTTAATCCACTCCCATGGTCATCCCATTGTCGGGAGATAAGCGTTTTCCGCTCCTTCAGCCGAGATGAATGCTTTGACGCTGGGAGATTATTATTCCTGCTCCCAAGTTGTCGGGAGCCTGGTTTTTAAGGCTAATTCTGCACGATAGTTATATTTGGACGTTCTAACGTGATTAATCCTCGTGCAGGTAAGTCCCGGCAGGTAGGTACCGTTGTGCCAACGGTTGCCTGCGCCATGAGGTGCGGGAGGCAAGAATCCGGCCGGGGGCTGCACCAAATCTTCTTTCAATTCAGCTTGATGGCAGTCTATCTTCATTCATAATGCGTGTCGCGATAATTTCATAATAAGTAGAATCGTTTTGTTCGTATCTTCTTTGGATTGCACCAGCGACAAAATCTGCTACTTGTAGACCGCGCGATCTCTGGGAATCGAAACCTGATATCTGGATTAAGGGGACAGCCTTCTCAAGCTTCGGGCACACCTCTATGATTCGAGTTCGAATACGTGAAGTAAAAATGTCATTGACTCCCTTGCTTTTGTATCTCTGATCAAATACAATGTTCAATCCTGCTGTATTGGGGTAGGCTTTCACAACTTCCGCTACTAGTTGCGCACAGCATTCGTCATAGAACCCTTCCTTATCCTCCCATAATTCTTTCGCAACTACCTTCTTGTCTACAACAATGGCCATTATCTGAAAATCATCATGCTTCATCAGTAAAGAAAGGACAGCTCTTCTTACTCGTTCATCACAATTGTGGAATTTCAGTTCGGACTTTCGAATAACGCTCTTCCTTAGCCTCTTCTTGCGTATTTGCAGCGGGATTCTTTCAATGCGCTTCTTATTCCATGTAATTAATGCAGCAATTGTCAGAATCGAAGAGCCTCTGGGATAGCCAATATCTCCCGATTCATCTATGAAAATGTGCGTCTGTCTCACGAAATAATGACTGGTCGCCGTTTCTTTAGAATACGATTACTACATGTAGGAACTCCAATGCTCCCAGTGAAGCGAGAGCACCCTCATCAGAAAATCATATCTGCATCTTCGATGATTCTAGGCGGGAGAAATGGCATGAGATGCGAGAACTGCGGGGCGGAGTATTCCTTTGACATGTCCTTCTGCGGGAACTGCGGACTGCCCCTCAGGGTGAATCCGGGCAAGGCGGACCTGGTCCGCAGGAGGTGCCCGTCATGCGGCATGATGAGCTGGAACCCGGACATCTGCACAAACTGCAGCGCGAGGCTCCCTCCGAACCATACAATCGAAGCGCGGTTCGAACAGGAGGTCAAGAACGGAGTATTGGTGAAGAGAGTCCAGATTGTCACCGCGAAATGCCCGAGGTGCGGCACGGTGAACCAGGACAGGGAATACTGCTCCAATTGCGGGGACAGGCTTCCCAGGGTCGAGGACTTCCCGACGATCCGCCTGAAAGAGATCCGGGAGGCGGCGGAGAGAGACCGCGGCGCTCGATTCTCTTCAACGACGAAGAGGGCTTCATTCAATCTGACCATCGAAAAGGGGAAACCGGGAATGGGGCGGCAGGTCCAGGCCGCCAGGCTTCCCTTGGAAAGCAAGGCAAGGCCGATGACTCAGGAGCCGTTCGCAGAATTGAATAGGAGATCGAACCTCTGGGCCGTGATAGTCGCGATGATCGTCGCGATATTCTTCTTGATTCTCGTTTTCGAATGAGCGATCATCGACCGCGCGATCTTTCAACGAGGCGCGTCATCCGGTCTTCGGCTCCGCATCCCTTGTCGGCTTCATCTGCGGGAAGAACAGGACGTCCTTGATCGAGGCGGAGTTCGTGAGCACCATGACCAGCCTGTCGATGCCGACGCCCAGCCCCCCTGTCGGCGGCAGCCCGCACTCCAGCGCCCCTATGAAGTCCTCGTCCAGCGGGTGCGCCTCCTCGTTGCCCTTCGCCCTCATCTCCGCCTGCGCGGCGAAATTCTCCGCCTGCTGCCTCGGGTCCGTGAGCTCCGTGAACGCGTTCGCGATCTCCCACCCGTTTATGAACAGCTCGAACCTCTCCGAGAAGTCCGGGTCCTCCTTCAGCCTCCTCGCGAGCGGCGATATCTCCGACGGGTGGTTCATTATGAATGTGGGGTCGACGAGGTGCGGCTGAACGGTGAAGTCGAATATCTCCCCTATCAGCTCCCCCTTCGACATCTCCGAAGACACCTCGGGCACGCCGAGCTGCACGGCGATGTCCAGGACCTCCTCCCTCGTCCTCTTCCTGACCTCCACCTTGCCGTGCTCAAGTATCGCGTCGGCCATGCTGACGCGCTTCCACGGCGGCGTGAAATCCAGCGTCTTGTCGCCGAACGGCAGCCTGTACTCCCCGATCATCTCCTTTATCAGGTCGCACACCAGCGACTCCGTCAGCTGCATCATGCCGTTGTAATCAGAATACGCCTCGTACAGCTCCAGCGACGTGTATTCGGGGTTGTGCTGCGCGTCGATGTCCTCGTTCCTGAAGTTCTTGCCTATCTCGTATATCCTCTCCAATCCCCCGGCCGCTATCCTCTTCAGGTAGAGCTCCGGAGCTATCCGCAGGTACAGGTCGACGCCGTGGTAGTTGTGGAAGGTCTTGAACGGCTTCGCCAGCGCCCCGCCGTATATCGGCTGCAGTATCGGCGTCTCGACCTCCAGGTATCCGCGCTTGTCCAGCCAGGAGCGTATGTACGAGATCATCCTGCTCCTCATCACGAAGGTCCTGCGCACCTCCGGGTTGACTATCATGTCCAAGTGCCTTTGGCGGTACCTCAGCTCCACGTCCTTCAGCCCGTGGTACTTCTCCGGGAAGGGCATCAGGCACTTCGTGAGGATCTCGAACTCCTCGACGGCGATGGTGATCTCCCCCATCTTCGTCCTGAACACCGGCCCGGAGACGCCTATGATGTCCCCGGCCTCCAGCAATGTGAACAGCTCGAACCTCTTCTCGCCGATGTCGTTGAGCCTGAAGTAGAGCTGTATCTTCTCCTCCTGCCCCAGGATGTCCGCGAAGCCAGCCTTGCCGTGCAGCCTCGTCTGCAGGATCCGCCCGCCGACGGTCACCTTCTCCGCGGTCTTCTCGTGCGTGACGTCCTTGAACCTCCTCTTGACGTCCGCGATGTCGTCCTTCACCTGGAACCTGTACTTGTAAGGCTCTATGCCCATGGCGACGAGCTTCTCGAGGTTCTCCCTCTTGATCCGCCTGAGGTCGCTCACAGTCTGTTCCGTCTCGGCCATTGCAGCATCCGCCTAGGTTCTGAGGATAGAGCGCGCCGCTCTATTAAAAAATGAGCCTCACTTGTCCTTCTTCTGGTCCTCTTCCAGCTCCTCGATCGCCTTGAGGAGCGCCTCTATCCTGAAAGGCTTCAGGAGGAAGTCCTTCGCGCCGGCCTTTATCGCGTCGCTCTTTATCTGCAGGTCGGCGGAGCCGAAGAGGATCCTCGCCTTCGGGTCATACTGGAGTATCTCCTGCGTGGCGGTGACGCCGTCCTTGACCGGCATGCGCTGGTCCATGATGACGATGAAAGGCTTCGAGCCGAGGGTCTTGTACTTCTTCACGGCCTCCTCGCCGTCCGAGGCCACGGCTATGACCTTGTGCCCCTTGGACTCGAGGATGTCCCGGTACAGCTCGACAATGAATTCCTCGTCGTCTACCAGGAAAATCTCGGCTATTACTTACCCCTCCTAGCCCCCCCTCGGCGGGTTCGTGTTCGAATCGTGTCCATCGCATATAAGATTTCCTCCGGTGCCCGGAACGCTGGAATCCGCCGTGCCAGAGGGGTCGCGGAGGGCGGAAAAAGGCTCGAAAAACGATAAATACAGGGGTCTGTATTGGAATAACAGAGGGCGAAGATGCCGAAGAGCAGCAAGAAGAACGAGGGATTCCACTCGGCCGCGGGCCTTATCAGATATTTCGACGCCGAGGAGGACGTCGCCCTGAAGATCAACCCATGGGTAGTCGTGGGCTTCTGCATCGTGCTGTCGGCGATAGTCATAGCCATGACCATGGCCTTCCCGACGTAGACGCCGGGCGGGCGCTAGTTCTGTATACGGTACTCATCCAGGGCGTAGCTCTTCTCCGGCTTCCCGCCGGCGGCCAGCGCCCTCTGTATGAACTGCCCGCAGTTGCTGCCGATCCTGTTCTCCTCCAGCTCCCCTATGCTGAGGATGACCTGGTACCCCTCGCCGCGGAACTTCTCGACGAAATGCGCGGAGGTGTCCTCCACGGACGGGTCTATAGCGGAGCGCAGCGACGCCTCGTGCGAGCTAACCGTCGGGTTGAGCGGGGTGAGCTTGATCACGAACATCTCCGGGTCGAAGTGCCTCCGGATGACCTTCGGGTCTATCGGGTAGCCCGCTGCCGGGGCGAAGTTAAGCGTGACCTTCTTGTCCCCGTTGCCCGGCGGGGAGAACCTCCTCGCGTAGGAGGCGATGTCGTCGAAGGACCACTTCTTCGTCGGTATGAGCTCGTCGCGCTTCGCCGCGTCGGTGGTGTGTATCGAGAACTGCAGCTGGAACCGGCCGCCCGGGTAGAGCCTCTCCTTCACGCCGATGAGCCTCTCGAAGAAATCGCGCGCCCTCCCGCTGTCGGGGGCGACGCTTGAAAGCGACACGTGGAGCCCCGGGGCGTCGTAGGCCTCCGGCAGGCTCTCCATCGCATCGAGCACCGCAGGGTTCAGCGACGGCTCCCCCATCCTCGCGAACTGTATCTTGAAGTTCGGTATCGGCACGCCCCCGTCCGGGAACCTGCGCCTGACGAGGTAGTCTATCTGCGAGAGTATCTCCCCCTCCGTCATCATGCCGCCGAAGTTGCCGCCGGCGTCGCACATCTTGCAGCCGATCGGGCAGCCGAACATCGACGACACTATGAGGACCCACTTCTTCTCGCGCGGTATCGGCGGCTGTATCGATTCGACGAACTCCACCAGGTGCTTCTTCGACCCTTCGCCCGACTCGCCCTCGCGCATCTGCGCGACGTAGACCTTCGCCAGTTCCTCGTCGCCGTACTCCGCAACGACCCTCATCCTTCCGCCTCCCTCCTGAACGAATCCTCGACCATCATCGCAGCGAGCACGCCGCTGCCGACCGCTATGCCGGTCTGCCTGTAGCTCCCCCCGAGCACGTCGCCGACCATGTACAGCCCGCGGACGTTAGTCTCCGGCCCGCGCCCCTTCACCTTGACGCGCTTGGACAGGTCGCCGAGCACCTCGGTGTTCGGGATCCTCCCCGCCGCGACGAGCACGACGTCCCCCTCGAAAACCCTCGACCTCTCCCCGCTCCTGCAGCGCAGCTCCACCCGCCCGGCATCCATCCGCACGCTCATGGGCTCGCATCCTGCCGCGACGGCGATCCTCTCCTTCCTGGCCCTCTCCTTCAGCAGCTCGAGGCACCTCGGCTTCGACCTTGAGATTATCACGGCCTCGCTCCCGCGGCCGCTGAGGTTCAGCGCGTAGTCGAAGGCCGCATCGCCCCCGCCTATCACCAGCGCAACCCCCTTCCTCTTCGCCGCGGCGTTCACGTCGTAGAATATCCTACTGCCTGCGGCATCGGCCCCTTCGAGCGCAATCTCCTTCGGCCTCGTGCCGGTGGCGACCAGCACGTTCCTTGCGGATATCGGGCCCGAATCCGTCTCGATGCGGAACGACCCCTTCGAGGCCTTCACGCTCCTCGCAAGCCTCTTCAACGGGCGGATGCCCAGCGACTCAAGCTGCTCCTCGAACAGCGAGACGAGCTTCAGGCCAGGGACGCCCTCGGGGAACCCGGGGTAGTTCTCCACGAGGTTCGCGCTCCTCAGGAGCCCGCCGATCTCCCCCTTCTCGAGCAGGGCGGCGTCGATGCCCGCGCGCTTGAGGTAGATCGCCGCAGCGATGCCAGCCGGCCCGGCCCCGATTATGGCCGCATCCCTCATCTTAGGCAACGCAGCACCTCCTCGGCCGTTATCGGCATGACGAAGCCATCGGTGAGCGTCATGAGCGAGGCGACGTGCAGTTCGTCGTCCTCCGTCGCAGTGCCGTCGATTGTGAAGAAGACCTCGAAGTCCTTCATGAACGCGTCCCTCGCGGTCGATTCGCAGCAGAGGTGCGTCATCACGCCGGTTATGAGCACGCGCTCTGCGCCGAGCTTCCTGAGCCTCTCCTCGAGGTCGGTCCCGACGAACGCGCTGTACCTCCCCTTCCTCAGGACGGGCTCGCCCGGCAGCGGCTGCAGCTCTCGGACGACCTCGGCCAGCGGGTCGCCGTCCTCCTCCAGCTCGCTCCACCACGTATCCATTATCCCGCGGTCTTCTCCCTTTGCGTAGGCGTGCCTCGTGAAAATGACGGGGAGGCCGAGGTCGCGGTAAGCGTCGAGGAGCTTGCGCACGTTGGGGAGTATCGCCGGCGCCGGCTTCAGGAACGCGTGCGATCCCCTGTCGAAGAAATACCTCTGCATGTCCACAACGAGCAGCGCCGACTTGTCGGGCGAGAATCTGTGCGCAGCCTTGCGGTGGCCGCTCTCGTAGCGGGCGATGCGCCCCTTCCACTCCTCGACCTTTTCGTGGAGCGGCCTATCGGCGCCCTTGTCGGCAGAAGTCCGTTTCGCAGGCATGGCATCACATCCCGCCATTTCCTGGATTGAGCGGCTGGAAATCTGCGAAACAATGCCGCGAATGCGTGAAAGTCTAGCGCGATTCTGTAGATAAATCTAGCCCTTTTACGTGGATGGCCGAGCGGGATCCCTCTCCTCCCTCAATCCTCCTTCGGCGGAAGGGGCACCTGACCATGGGCGGGTATCCGTCATTCGGATGGAAAAGCATTATCTCGGCCGAATTCCCTTATTCGTATGGTGGAAATGGCCAGAGAAGCATCAAGTTGCATACGGATTCTCGCGGTCGCCGTCGTCATATCCGCATTCGCTCTGCCGATCGCCGCTCAGGTCGCAGAATCCACTCCCCCTTCGTTGCCGCCTTTGACGGTCGAGATATATGCCGATGGCGACTCGACCAACTGGATTGTGTACATAGTGGCCGTGTATCGTACCGCTGCATCAACCCCGAATTATGGGCAATTAGCCGATTCTGAACAAGTCTATGTGGCCGCCTGGACAGCAGGCGGCACTCTATTGCTCTCTCCCAAGATACTCAATTCGTTCAATCAGTCGGAGTACTATGACCATGTGAGCTATGCTCCGGTGTCAAGCATGTTGTCGGTCGGGGATCGTTTCATTTTCGACAGGTCGGTCTACGCCAATGGTTCGAGAGCTGCCCTCCTGACGATCCAGGATTCTCAATGGCAATATTTGGCGCACACCACCTTCGGCGTTGGCGACTATATGATACCCACATACGACCCTCTCCCCGACCCCCCTCTTCTGCCCGGACCGACCGTGTCGGATTCCCTGGTCGTTCTGATCGCAGCAACGATCGTTGTGATAGCATCCGCCATGATCCTGATACTCAGGGTGAAACGGAACCAGGGCCGCCTGGAAAGAAGAAAGCCATAGCGCCTGCCGCTCAGGCGAGCCTTATCAGCGTCCTTGTGCTGATTATCCCGTCGATGTCCCTTATCCTGTCGACGATCGCGTTCAGATGATCGACATCTGCCGCTCTCACCAACACGGCGACGTCGAACTCCCCGCTCGTCTCGTATATCCTGTCGGAGATGTTCTTCAGCTTGGCGAGGATCTCCTTGGACCTCCCCGCCTCGCTCTCGGTGAGAACTATCCCCTCCACGCCCACAGCCTCCGTCTCGACGGTGAACTTCTTGATTATCCCGCCCTTCGAGAGGTTCGCTATCCTCGCCCTCACCGCTCCCTCGGTGAGGCCTATCCTCCTGGCTATGTCCGTGTTCTTCGTCCGCGCGTTCTTGCGCAGTATCTCGATGATCTCCGCGTCCTTCGCGTCCATCGTCAAACGGAATGCCATACCAGGATATAACCTTTGCGATTTTCGTATAATTGCTGTGTTAATCGTAACAATTAAGTACGACCAAACGTTACTCAGCCCCGGTAATAGGAATGTTGAGAGGATGCTACACGGCGCTCATTACGCCGATGAACAAGGACCGGTCGCTCGACTTCGAGGGCCTGCACGACCTTCTCGAGTACCAGTCCGAGAACGAAATCGCTGGCATTGTGGCAATGGGAACGACCGGTGAGAGCCCGACGCTCGACTGGAAAGAGCACATGTCCGTCGTCTCGAAGACCAAGAGCTTCTCGAGCAGCGACCTCCACGTGATAGCGGGCACGGGCGCCAACTACACGAAGGAGAGCGAGGAGGGGACGCGCGAGGCGATAGACGTCGGCGTCGACACGATACTGCTGGTCGACCCTTACTACAACGGCCCCAGCTCGCTCGAGATCCGCAGGGAGTACTACGAACCGTTGGCGCACGAGTTCCCGGGCGCCTACTTCATACCGTACATAATACCGGGGAGGACAGGCACGATGCTGCTCCCTGAGGACCTCGCGATTCTCACCGAGCACTGCCCCAACGTCATCGGCGTGAAGGAGGCGACGGGCGACTTCAGCAACATGCGCGCGATCAGGCGCCTCTGCAGGGAGAATTTTCCGATCCTGTCGGGCGACGACGAGAAGACGCTCACGATGATGACGGACCCCACGATACTCGCGTGCGGGACGATCTCCGTCGTCTCGAACGTGCTCCCCTGGACGATGAGGGAGATGGTGAACGCGCAGCTGGAGAACGACGCCGCTACGGCGAAGCAGCTCGCGGCCGACCTCATGCCGCTCATGGACATAGTCACCGTGAAGACGGAGGAGGACACGCCGCGCGGAAAGGTCATGTGCAAGGCGAGGAACCCGCTGGCCACGAAGACCCTGATGAACATACTCGGCATGCCGGCTGGGCCGTGCAGGCAGCCGCTCGGGAAGATGACCGTGGCCGGCATGACGAAAGTCATCGACGCCGCGAGGCGCGTCTATGCGGCCCGCCCGGACTTCTTCGAGCCGCTGGAGGAGTTCTTCGACGTCGACGTCGGCGAGAGGCTCCAGGACAAGAGGTGCTGGGAGGGCCTCAGCTATGACTCCTATTAGGCTGTGCCTCGTCGGCGCGGACGGGAGGATGGGGCAGGAGGTCCTCAGGGCGATGGACCCCGGCTTCTCCCTGTCCGGAGCGATAACGCACAGGGGCAGCCCCAACGAAGGCAGGACGCTGGGAGAGCTGAACCTACCCTATCCGGATGTGCAGATCACCGGCCCGGAGACGCTGAGCGCCGCGCTGGCGGAATCGGACGTCTACCTCTCGTTCACAACGCCGGATGCGGAGGCGGTCAACGCCCCGATAGCCGCAGGCATGGGGCGCAAGATCGTCATGGGGACGACAGGCATCTCGCAGGAGCAGATGTCCGCGATCAGGTCCGCGGTCGATGGGAAGGCCGAGGCGGTCTTTGCCTCCAACTTCTCAATCGGGATCAACTTCATAGCTGGGCTGCTGTCGAGCATGGGCAGCCTCCCGGCAGGGTACGACGCCAGCATAGCGGAGATACACCACACCGGCAAATCCGACTCGCCCAGCGGGACCGCCCTCTACCTCGCGGAGATAATAAAATCCGCGCGCGGCTACTCGAAGGACGTGCACGGGAGGAGCGGGAAGGGCAGGCGCACCTCCGAGGAGATGGAGATCGTCGCCATGCGGGCGGGCGGCGTGCCCGGCATACACGACGTGATAATCGCGGGGCCGAACGAGATGATCAAGATAGAGCACACGGCCTTCTCGCGCAGGGTGTTCGCAGACGGCGCGCTCCTCGCGGCCCGCTGGCTGATGAATGTCCACGATAAGAAGGTGCATTCGATGAGGGACGTTCTCGGAGTGTGAATGGATGTGGAAGATAGAACCGCCGCTTGAGAACGTACGGGGCAGGCTGCACATAGGAGGCGCCGACCTCGAGGACATCGCCGAGAGGTACGGGACGCCCGTCTACGTCACGGACGAGGCCCGCATCAGGCGCAACTACCGCACGCTGAGGAACGCCTTCCTGCGGAGATGGAAGAGGTTCAGGCTCTACTACGCCGTCAAGGCGAACAACAACGTCGCGATACTGAGCATACTGCGCCAGGAGGGCGCCGGGGCGGACTGCTCCTGCGTCCCGGAGCTGCAGCTTGCCGCGCTAGCGAGGTTCCGCAGGTCGGACATGCTCTACACCGGCAACTACAACAGCGACGAGGAGCTGAGGTACGCGGCCGGCCTGGGCATCACGGTCAACCTCGACGACATCTCGATACTGGAGAGGCTCGCGAAGTTCGGGGTGCCGGAGTCGATCTGCTTCAGGATCAACCCGGGCTTCGGCAAGGGGGGATCGGAGAAGCTCGTCTTCGCAGGCCCGGACGCGAAGTTCGGCATCACCGAGGAGGTCGCGAAGAGGGCCTACGCCAGGGCGAAGAAGCTCGGCGCGGAGCGCTTCGGCATCCACATGATGGCCGGCTCGTCGGTCCTCGACGCGAAATACTTCGGGCAGGTGACCGACCGGCTGTTCCGGATCGCCGGCTCGATATCGAAGAAGGCGGGCATCGAGTTCGACTTCGTGAACATAGGCGGGGGGTTCGGCGTCCCGTACAGGCCCGGAGAGAAGGACCTCGACATCGAGCGCGTCGCCGAGGAGGTCACCGACCGCTTCAAGGAGCGATTCGAGGGGAGCGGCAACGTGCCGTACCTCTACGCGGAGCCAGGGAGGTTCATCGTCTGCGACTCCACCGTGCTCGTGAGCAGGGTGCACTCCATCAAGGAGGCGGGGAAGAGGTTCGTCGGCATCGACGCCGGGATGAACACGCTCCTCAGGCCGGCGCTCTACGGCGCATACCACCAGATGTACGTGGTCGGCAAGCTGAACAGCAGGAAGAGGCAGAAGGTGAACGTCGTCGGGCAGATCTGCGAGAACACCGACATCCTCGCGAAGGACCGCGAGCTCCCGCCGATCGAGCCAGGGGACCTGATCGCGATACTGAACGCCGGCGCGTACGGCTACTCCATGAGCTCGAACTACAACACCAGGCCGAGGGCGGCCGAGGTGCTCGTGCTCAACGGGAAGGACTGCCCGATCAGGGAGCGGGAGGACGTCACAGACCTCCTGCACAGGCAGGTCATACCCGGGAGGCTGATGCAGTGAGGATCGAGGCCTCCGAGAGGCTGAAGAAGCTGCCCCCCTACCTCTTCGCCGACATAGAGAGCAAGGTCGCGCACATGAGGGCCAGGGGGGAAGAGATATTCGACCTGAGCATCGGCGACCCCGACCTCCCGACGCCGCCGGAAATCGTGAAGGCGATGCAGATCGCCATGGAGGAGCCCGGAAGCCACGGCTACTCCAGCTCGAAGGGGGAGCAGTTCTTCAGGGAGGCCGTCGCGCGCTGGTACTCGGTGCGCTTCGGCGTCAAGGCCGACCCGGCCAGGGAGATATGCGCGCTGATCGGGTCGAAGGAGGGCATCGCCAACATAGCGAACGCCCTGGTGAACCCCGGCGAGGGCATACTCGTGCCGGACCCGGGCTACCCTGTGTACGCGAACGGCTCGACGTTCCTGTCCGGCGCCAAGAAGGCGCTCATGCCGCTGCACGAGAGGAACGGCTACCTGCCGGAGCTCGGCAAGGTCGACGCCAAAGGCGCCAGGCTGATGTACCTCAACTACCCGAACAACCCGACCGGGGCGATCGCCGACATGAGCTTCCTGAGGGAGGCGGTCGACTTCGCGAAGCGCAACGGCATCGTGATCTGCTACGACAACGCCTATTCGGAGATGTCCTTCGGGGACCCCGCGCACAGCATACTGCAGGTGCCGGGCGCTCTGGACTGCTGCGTCGAGTTCAACTCATGCTCGAAGACGTTCAACATGACGGGGAGCAGGATCGGCTTCGCCGTCGGGGCGGCCGATGCGATAGCGGCGCTGGCCAAGCTGAAATCCCAGGTCGACTCGGGCATGCCGATCTACGCTCAGAGGGCCGGGGCGTTCGCCCTGTCGCAGTACACCGGGGAAGCCCCTCCGGCCTCGGTCAGCAAGAACGTCTCCATCTTCGCGAAGAGGATGAGGCTGCTCTCGGACGGGCTGTGCGAGATCGGCATCTCCTGCAGGCCCAGCCCCGCGACCTTCTACCTCTGGGTCAGGGTCGGCGGGAGCTCAATAGCCTTCGCCAACAAGCTGCTCGAGAGGGGGATAGTCGTGACGCCGGGCATCGGCTTCGGCGGCTACGGGGAAGGCTACGTGAGGTTCGCGCTCACGAGGGACGAGTACGCCATCCGCACGGTCGTCGAGAAGATGAAGGGCATGAAGCTCTGACCCGCGGGACGGGCGCCGATTCCCCGGAAATGTCGCCGTTTTCAGCGGGCCAGCCGCACGGAACTAATAATCCCGTGAAGTGGATAAATTATAAGTACGACCTGGTTCTCAACCCTATCCGAGGACAAACGACATGAAAGCGCTCGACGCGAGAATGTCTGGTTATCTTCACGCCTGATCGATGGCGAGCCTTTTCCAGCCTGAGCCTTGTCGTCCCGCCCCCGAACGGCCTTCTCCGAGCAATTCTTAATACTCTATGCCGTTCCCCAGGGCGTGCACGTCCTCGCAAGCGTTCCGAGCCCAAGGAGGGAGTGATTTGGTACTGAGCATAGCTGTGCCCAACAAGGGGCGACTGAGCGGCAAGGCGATCAACATCCTCAACAAGGTAGGATTCGGCATACCGGAGGACCCCGGCCGCACGCTGATGGTCGACGTCGGCAAGGGCAGGTACAGGGTGCTGTTCGCGAGGACGGACGACATCCCGGAGTTCGTGGAGACCGGCGTGGCGGACGTCGGCATAACGGGGCTGGACATACTGAAGGAGGCCGGGCGGGAGGTGGCGCAGCTGATGCTCCTCGACTTCGGCAAATGCCGCCTGGTGCTCGCCGCGCCGGAGGAATGCGCGGTCAGCTCGCAGAAGGACGTGAAGAACGGGATGAAGGTGGCGACCTCATTCCCGAACATCACGAGGGATTACTTCAAGAAGCTCAAAAAGCGGGTCGAGATCATCCCGATGACGGGCGCGACCGAGCTGGCGCCGCAGATCGGGATAGCGGACCTGATCACCGACCTCACTGAGACCGGCTCGACGCTGAAGATGAACCACCTGAAGGAGGTGGCCACGGTGCTCAGGTCCGAGGCGGTCCTCATCGCCAACAGGGGGAGCATGAAGGCGAAGCGCGGAGAGGTGAACGAGATGCGCTCTGCGATATCCAGCGTGCTGAACGCGAGGCGCAAGCGCTACGTCATGGCGAATGTCCCGAAGAAGGCGCTGAAGGACCTCACGAGCGTCCTCCCGGGCATCACCGGCCCGACCGTCATGAACATAATCGGCAGGGACGACGTCGTCGCGGTTCATTCAGTCGTGAGCGAGGACGAGGTCAACGGGATCATAACGGTGCTCAAGTCGATAGGCGCCACCGGGATACTGGTGCTGCCGATAGAGAGGCTGATATCTTGATAGCGAAGAAGCTTGCCTCCCTCGGCGACGAGGAGCGCAGGGCGCTGCTCGAGCGGCAGAAGACCGAGTTCAAGGACATCGAGGCGTCGGTGAGGAAGATCGTAAACGACGTCAGGCTCCGCGGCGCCGCCGCGGTGTCCGAGTACGTCAAGAAGTTCGACAAGGCCGAGCTCTCGACCTTCAGGGTCACCGAGGAGGAGATCGCCAGGGCGTTCAAGAACACGCCGCAGGATCTGGTCGACGCGCTGACCGCGGCGGCCGAGAACATACTGAAGTTCCAGAGCAGGCAGATGCCGCCGGAGTTCCGAATCAAGTCCAAAGGCAATGTCCTCGGGCAGAAGATCGAGCCGTTCGCGAGGGTCGGCGTCTACGCGCCTGGCGGCACCGCGACGTATCCTTCCACGGTCCTCATGGGATGCATCCCGGCCAGGGTTGCCAAGGTCCCGGAGATCGTGCTCTGCACACCGCCGAGGCAGGACGGCTCGATCAACGACGCGATGCTCGTGGCGGCCGACCTCGCCGGAGCGACCGAGGTCTACAAGATCGGCGGCGTGCAGGCGATCGCCGCGATGGCCTACGGGATAAAGGAGATCGCGCCGGTCGAGAAGATCGTCGGGCCGGGCAACAAGTACGTGACGGTGGCGAAGCAGCTCGTGAGGCAGGACTGCGACATAGAGTTCCTCGCCGGCCCGTCGGAGATACTCGTCATCGCGGACGATTCGGCAGAGCCGGAGATGGTCGCCTACGACATGCTCGCGCAGCTCGAGCACGATGCCGACGCGAAGGCGGTGCTCGTATCGCTGTCCGAGGACGTGGCGTCCAAGGTGATCGAGAAGATGAAGGAGATAGCCAAGGCCCTGCCCAGGAGCGAGATAATAGGGCAGGCCATGCAGAAGGGCTGCACCGTGCTCACCACCGATTCGCTGGAGCTGGCGATCGACTTCGCGAACGACTACGCGCCGGAGCACATCCTCCTCGCGCTGAGCAACGCGGAGGACGAGATGAAGAACATCTGCAACGCCGGCTCGATATTCCTCGGAACTTACTCTTCGGTCGCGTTCGGAGACTACTGCGCCGGCCCGAACCACATACTTCCGACGATGGGGCTGGCTGCGACCAGGGGGGCGCTGTCCCCGCTCGACTTCATCAAGATGATACCGTACCAGAGGACCTCGCGTTCAGGCGCAAGCAGGCTTGCCAAGGTCGCGGCGAAGATCGCCCGCGCGGAGGGGCTCGAGGCCCACGCCCGCGCAGCGGAGTCCAGGCTGAAGAAGTGAGGAGGGGAGCAGTTGGAACCATCGTCCCTTGTCAGGGAGAACGTCAGGAGACTCGATAGGCCCAGCTACCGCACCGTCCCCAAAGGCGTCATCAGGATGAACGACAACTCGAACCTCTTCATGCCGAACCCCGTCGCGGCGAGAGTGTCGAACATGTTCGACTTCGACTCGCTGTCCATGTACCCGTCCATACTGGCGGACGACCTGCGCGCGGCGATCGGCAAGAAGTTCGGCATCGGCGCCTCGCAGGTCATAGTGGGGAACGGCTCGGACGAGGCCATCGATCTGGCGGTCAAGACGTTCATCGGGCCGAAGGACCGCGTCGCCGTCCCGGTCCCGACCTTCGAGATGTACTCCATGTACGCGAAGATCGCCGGAGCGAAGATAGTCGAGTGCCCGCTGGAAGAGGGCACCTTCCAGCTAGACGTGGACGCTCTTCTGTCGGCAGATGCGAAGATGATATTCCTCAGCTCGCCGAACAACCCGACGGGCAACAGCATGCGCGCGGAGGACATGAAGCGGATAATCAGGGAGTCCGGCGCGGTGGTCGTCGCGGACGAGGCATACAGCGACTTCACCGATGCCGGCAGCCTCATCGGCATGTCGAAGCGCGCGAAGAACCTGCTCGTCCTCAGGACCCTCTCGAAGGCGTACGCGCTGCCGGGGCTGCGCGTCGGCTTCTGCATGGGCAGCAGGGAGGTGGTCGATTCGATGTGCGCGGCGTGCGCCCCGTTCAGGCTAAACAGGTTCTCCGAGAAGGTGGCGATAGAGGCCATAGCGGACGACAGCTTCGTCAGGAAGATCGCGGAGATGGCCAGGACCGAGAGGAAGTGGGTCTCGTCCAAGCTCAGCAAGCTGGGCGCGAAGGTGTACCCGTCGGAGACGAACTTCCTGCTGTTCAGGCCGCCCGTCCCGGTGAAGAGGTTCGTCGAGGAGCTCCTCGGGAAAGGCATCGCGATCAGGGACTGCAGCAAGCAGAGGATGCTCGCCAACTGCGCGAGGGTGACGTTCGGAAGGCGCGAGATAAACGAGAAGTTCATCGCCGCATGCTCGGATGTGCTGGAGGGATCCGCCTGAAGATCACGATCGTGGACTACGGCATCGGCAACCTGCACAGCATACGCAAGGGGCTGGAGAAGGCCGGCGCCAAGACGGAGACGGTCTCGGACATGGCGGCGCTCGAATCGGCGGAGTGCATCGTGTTCCCCGGGGTCGGCGCGTTCGGAGAGGCGATGGACAAGCTCGCGCCCGAGAAGGAGAGCATCGTCAAGCGGCTCTCGGAGGGCCTGCCGGCGCTCGGGATCTGCCTCGGCATGCAGATATTCCTCGACCGCTCGGAGGAGTCCCCCCAGGAGGGGCTCGGCTTCGTCGGCGGCGAGGTCGCCAAGTTCGACGCGGACAGGGTGCCCCAGATGGGGTGGAACGATGTCACCTTCGACCCATCGGAGCCGGTCTTCGAAGGGGTGAGGAGCGGCACGCAGTTCTACTTCGCGAACTCGTACGTCTGCTTCCCTGAGGAGGACATCGGGATCGCGGAGACGGTCTACGGGAGGACGCGGTTCCCGAGCGGCATGAGGAAGAAGAACGCGTTCGGGTTCCAGTTCCACCCCGAGAAGAGCTCGGTCGCCGGGCTGAAGGTGCTCAGCAACTTCGTCAGCATCGCGGAGGGGCTGTGACATGATAGTGGCTCCGGCGATAGACCTGATGGACGGCAAGTGCGTGCAGCTGGTCGAGGGCAAGCCCTGGTCAGCGAAGATAGTCATAGACGACCCCGTGGCGACGGCGCTCAGGTGGCAGGAGACGGGGGCGAAGCGCCTCCATGTGATCGACCTAGATGCGGCGCTGGGCAACGGCGACAACGAGCAGGTCATCAAGAGCATCCTGTCGAAGATGAAGATCCCGGTGCAGGTCGGCGGAGGCATACGCTCCGATTCGAAGGCCGACCGGATCCTCTCTGCGGGGGCGTCGCAGATAATCGTCGGGACGAGGGCCGTCACCGACGTCGACTGGCTGAAGAGCATCGCATCCACCTACCCGGAAAGGGTCATCGTCGCGGTGGACGCCCGCGGCAGGAAGATATCCGTCAAGGGATGGACCGACGACTCCGGCAAGGACCTCACGACCTACGTGAAGTCGATAGAGGACGTGCCGCTGTTCGGCCTGCTGTACACCAACATAGCGGTCGAGGGGAAGCTCAAAGGGATCGACATAAAGCCCGTGCAGAACCTGGTGGCCAGCACGAAGAAGAGGATATTCGTCGCTGGAGGTATCACGACCCTCGAAGACATACAGGCGATAGCGTCGGCCGGCGCGTTCGGCGCGGTGCTCGGCATGGCGATATACAAGGGAACGATCAACCTGAAAGAGGCAGTGGAGAGATTCAAATGAAAGCGGAGAAGGCGAGGATAAGCAGGCTGTCGAGGAAGACGAAGGAGACGGAGATATCGGTAGTGCTGAACATCGACGGCACCGGGAAGAGCAGCGTGAAGGTGCCGGACGAGTTCCTCAGGCACATGCTCGAGACCGTCTCGAAGTACGCATGCTTCGACCTCACGATGAGCGCGAAGGGGGACATCAACCACCACCTGGTCGAGGACGTCGCGATAACCCTCGGGAAGTCCCTGAGGGAGGCGATCGGCGGAGCGCCGATATGCCGCGTGGCGCACGCCGTGGTCCCGATGGACGAGGCGCTGGTCTCGGTCGCGGTCGATCTCATCGACAGGCCCTACGTGAATGTCGAGGTGCCGGACATGATGTACGAGCACTTCTTCAGGTCGTTCGCCATGGAGGCGAGGGCGACCCTGCACTCGCAGATAGTCAGGGGGCAGGACCAACACCACGTGATCGAGGCGACTTTCAAGGCGCTCGGGCTGAGCCTGAAGGAGGCGACGAGGCGGTCCGGCGGCGTGATGAGCACGAAGTCGGGTGTCGAGTGGAAGCGGAAATGATGTAGATGCTGACGAAGAGGATAATCCCGTGCCTCGACGTGCGGAACGGCGAGGTGGTCAAAGGAATATGCTTCAAGCAGCTCAGGGGGGTCGGGGACCCGCCGGAGCTGGCCAGTGCATACCAGGAACAGACGGCCGACGAGATAGTGTTCCTGGACATCACCGCGTCCCTCGACAACAGGGACACGATGCTCGACGTCGTGCAGAGGACGGCGGAGCAGCTCTTCATCCCGCTGACGGTCGGAGGGGGCATCAGGAGCTTCGCCGACGTCCGCAGGACGCTCAGCAGGGGCGCCGACAAGACCTCGATAAACACGGCCGCGCTCGCGAACCCGGAGCTGATAACGGAGTGCGCGGAGGCGTTCGGCAGCCAGTGCATAGTCGTCGCAATAGACGCGAAGCGCGTCGGTGGCTCATGGGAGGTGCACACGCACTCCGGCACGAAGCCCACCGGCATCGACGCGATCGAGTGGGCGAAGGAGGCGTGCGAGCGCGGCTGCGGCGAGATACTGCTCACATCCATGGACGCGGACGGCACGAAGATGGGCTACGACATAGAGCTCACGAGGACCGTCGTGAGGAGCGTGGACATCCCGGTGATCGCGTCCGGCGGGTGCGGCACGATAGAGCACATAGTGGACGTGCTGAAGGACGGCGAGGCCGATGCGGCGCTGGCCGCGTCGATATTCCACTACGGGCAGCACACGGTCAGAGAAGTGAAGGGGATACTCGCGAAGGAGGGCATCCCCGTAAGGATCGAGGAGGGTTAGAATGGGCGAGAAAGAGGAGAAGCTCATACCGGTCATAGTGCAGGAGATCAGGAACAACAACGTCCTGATGCTAGCGTACGCGAACGAGGAATCGCTCAGGCTGACGAAGGAGACCGGCTACATGCACTACTGGAGCAGGTCCCGGAACTGCATCTGGAAGAAAGGCGAGACATCGGGGCACGTGCAGAAGGTGTACGAGCTGAGGTACGACTGCGACAACGACACGATACTCGCCCGCGTGGAGCAGGAAGGCCCCGCGTGCCACACCAACAGCTACTCCTGCTTCAGCAAGGAGCCGCTCGGGGCGGACGACATCTTCGCGCAGCTCTGGCGCGTGTTCGAGGACAGGAAGAGCAACCCGAAGCCGGATTCGTACACATGCAAGCTGCTCGGCGACAAGAACAAGATGCTCAAGAAGATCGGCGAGGAGTCAGCGGAGCTCATAATGGCGGCGAAGGACAAGGACAAGAAGCAGATCATCTACGAGGCCGGCGACCTGCTCTACCACGTCATGGTGCTGCTCTACGACCAGGGGATAACCATGGACGAGGTCATCAAGGAACTCGAGGGGCGCAGGAAATGAGCGCGGGCAAGCCGAGGTACGACTTCCACATGCACTCCTTCTTCAGCGACGGCGAGCTTCTGCCGATGGAGCTGATACGGAGGGCCTTCGTCCACGGGAACAAGGCGATCGCGATCACCGACCACGCGAGCTACTCGAACGTCGAAGATGTCGTCCCAGCGATCGCGAGGGACTGCGAGGCGGTCGAGGGGTGGGACATCGTCGCGATCCCCGGCGTCGAGATAACCCACGTGCCGCCGAGCAAGATGGACGCCGTGATAAGGAAAGCCCGGAAGGCCGGCGCGAAGATCATCGTAGTGCACGGGGAATCTCCGGTCGAACCCGTCACGCCGGGCACCAACAGGCAGGCCGCAGGGAACCCGGAGGTCGACATTCTCGCGCATCCTGGCTATCTGACCGAGGACGACGCCGAGCTCGCGAAGGAGAACGGCGTCTACATCGAGATCACCTGCAGGGCGGGGCACTCGCTCACCAACGGTCACGTCTTCAAGACGGGATCGTCCGTCGGCGCGAAGTTCCTCGTCAACACCGATGCGCATGAGTGCAGCGACATCTCGACCTACGATTCTGCAAGGCGCGTCGCGATTGGCGCTGGCATGAGCAAGAGCGATGCGGATATAACTATGTTAAGAAATCCGTTGGAGCTCATGAAGAGGCGCAAGATAACGAAGTGATGCGCGCCGTTCGAGCGATTTTTATCCGTTCCTCGCAAAGCTTAATGTACACTACCGTCATCCTATCACCGGAGGTAATCAACCATGGCAGCAAAGAAGAAAGCAAAGGCTACGAAGAAGAAAGCCTACAAGAGCAAGAAGACAAAGGCCAAGAAAAAGAAGAGATAAGCCTTCTTTTTCAAAACACTCAGATCGAAATCAGAGCGTTTTGATGAACTTGGGAACGCAGCGTCTGTCCGTGATCGGATCGAACTGTTCCAGCTCTTTCTTTTCGAGTGGCAGGACGATTCTTGAGACGAGGGCGTTCAGGGAGAACGGCAATCGGATCAGGTGGGATTCTCCCTCCGTTACCCATTCGTCTATCGGGAAGCTCTCGCCGATGTTGTCCGCCAATTCCCCGCGCTCCCTCCTCGGCATCGAATAGGCGCTCCTGTCGAGGACGTGGATGTGATAGCCCCTTCCGGAATATGTTATCTGCAATTTCTCGAACTCTCCGCGCAGCTCGTCGAACAGGTCGAGCGCCTTCCCCCTCAGCACCGAGAGGTCGTACTCGCAGAAGCTCAGGTGGTCGCCCCTCGCCATCCTCTCCGCGAGGTCGCCGTGCAGAGGGCAGTCGAGGTTCTCCACGTCCATGTCGAATGCAAGCTCCTGCCCGAGGAAGCCGTCGCAGGACCAGCACTCGTCGTCATCCTTCCAGCACTCGGCGCAGATCTTCCGGTCCCTGTAGAGGTTCCTGTCGTAGTACGCGCTCTCCGGCCTGTACTGAACGATGTATCCCCGGAGATCATCCAGGCCTTCGTAATCATCGACCACGACGGTGTGGCTGGATATCTTCGCGTACTCCTTCGGGAATATCCTTGAATAGCGTCCGAGGATGACGGCGAACACGGGCGAGGGGTGGATCTCCATCCAACCCTTCACCTTGCCGAGGTCGAACTCTCTTCGATAGAACTCTTTCCTCTCATCGAGGGAGGAGAACCTCATGCACCTCGGGAACTCCGCAGGGACCCTCTGTATCCTCTCCGATTTCATGGCGCTCTCCCCTCGCGGCGAGCATCGCTCTTCAGGGCTAAGAACAGCATGGTCGCCCCGCCCGCGTGCGGGACGGAAAGCGCTCCGAGCGCCATATATGCTATATGATTACAACATGCGATTTTAGGTCGAGTTGCCTGATTCGCGAGGAATCCTTCCAGCAGGACGAATTTCCGTTGCTTTCATTATAAAAGGACACCGCTCTGGCGCGGGTCCATTTCCATTAAAGTTATATATGCTTGACCAGATGGGCGAAACGCCCGCAGACAGTCATAAACTGGAAACCCCTCGGGGCTTGCGGCGCGAACCCGGAGTGAGATCCGATGTACGATGTAGTGGACAGGAGAGATCTGGCGCCTGGGATACACCTTTTGGAGATCAAAGCGCCCCTGATTGCAAAGAGAGCAAAGGCCGGCCAGTTCATCATGCTGATGATCGACGACAAGGGGGAGAGGATACCCCTGACAATGGCCGACTGGAACCCCTCGAAGGGGACAGTGACGATAATCGCCCTTGAGGCCGGGAAGACGACGATGCAGCTCGGCAAGCTGAAGGTCGGGGACCAGCTGAGGAGCATCGTCGGGCCGCTCGGCATCGAGACGCACACGCACAACCTCGGCACGGTCGCCTGCGTCGGAGGCGGCATCGGCATCGCGCTGATGTTCCCGACGGTCAGGGCCATGAAGCAGGCCGGGAACAAAGTCATCTCGATAATGGGCGCGAAGACGAAGAGCCTGCTGATAATGGAGAACGAGACCAAGCCGTTCAGCGACGAAATCTACCCGTGCACGGACGACGGGACCTACGGCCACCACGGCTTCGTGTCCGACGTGCTGAAGAAGATGCTGGACGACAAGTCGAGGAAGATCGACGTGGTGTACGCGGTCGGCCCGATAATCATGATGAAGGTCATCTCGGACCTTACGAGGCCGTACGGGGTCAGCACGATCGTCAGCCTGAACCCGATAATGGTCGACGGGACCGGCATGTGCGGATCTTGCAGGGTGCTAGTCGACGGAAAGACCAAGTTCGGCTGCGTCGACGGCCCGGACTTCGACGGGCACAAGGTCGACTTCGGCCTGCTGATCGCGAGGAACAAGCGCTACCTGGAAGAGGAGAAGATCGCCGTCGAGAAGTTCAAGAAAGCATCGGGGGTGAGCTGAATGGCGGACGAGCAGCCAGCGGCGCCGAAGAAGGAGAGGGTCAAGAAGAAGTACCCGATGAATGAGCAGGACCCGAAGGAGAGGATCCACAACTTCAGGGAGGTCCCGATGGGGCAGGACGCCGACACCGTGAGGAAGGAGTCGGAGAGGTGCCTGCAGTGCAAGCGCAGCGACAAGAGGAAGATCTGCGTGGACGGCTGCCCCGTGGGGGTCGACATCCCCGCGTTCATTGCGAAGATAAGGGAGGGGGACTTCGACGGCGGCATCAAGGTCATAAAGCAGTACAACGCGCTCCCGGCCGTCTGCGGTAGGGTGTGCCCGTACGAGAACCAGTGCGAGGGGTACTGCGTCGTCGGCAAGCTGAAGGAATCTCAGCCGGTCGGCATCGGCAGGATGGAGCGTTTCCTCGCCGACTACGAGAGGGCGAAGGGGCTGGTCAAGCCAGTGCCCGCAAAGCAGAACGGCAAGAAAGTAGCCGTGGTCGGGGCCGGACCCGCCGGCCTCACGGTGGCATCCGAGCTCGCCAAGAAGGGCTACCAGGTGAAGCTTTACGAGGCGCTCCACGCCCCGGGCGGCGTGCTGATCTACGGCATTCCGGAGTTCAGGCTCCCTAAGGCGATAGTCTGGGCCGAGGTCAACTACATCAAGTCGCTGGGCGTCGAACTCATACTAGACGCGGTCGTCGGGAGGAGCATCTCGATGCAGGAGCTCGCCAAGGAGAACGACGCGATCTTCATCGCGACCGGCGCGGGGCTGCCGAAGTGGATGAACATCCCCGGCGAGAACCTGAACGGCGTGATGTCCGCGAACGAGTTCCTCACCAGGACGAACCTGATGAGGTCGTACGACTTCCCCAACAGCGACACCCCGAACAGGGTCGGCAAGAGGGTCGCGACGCTCGGCGGCGGCAACGTCGCTATGGACTGCGCGAGGACAGCGCTGAGGCTCGGCGCCAAGGAATCCTACATAGTCTACAGGAGGTCCGAGGCGGAGCTCCCGGCGAGGAAGGAGGAGGTCCACCACGCGCACGAGGAGGGCGTCATCTTCAAGATCCTCACGGCGCCGATAAAGTACGTCGGCGACGACAAGGGATACGTCAAGAAGATGGAGTGCTGCCAGATGAGGCTCGGAGAGCCGGACGCGTCAGGCAGGTGCAAGCCGATAGTCTGCGAGGGGCAGAACTTCGAGATGGAGATAGACCAGGTGCTCGTGGCCATCGGCCAGAGCCCGAACCCGATACTCGCGCAGACGACCCCCGAGCTGCTGTTCACGAAGCACGGGACCTGCATCACAGACGAGTGGCAGCGCACCTCGATGAAGGGCGTGTTCGCGGGAGGAGACCTTGCGACGGGCGATGCGACGGTCATCCTGGCGATGGGCGGAGGCAAGAAGGCCGCCGAGGGGATAGACAACTACCTGATGAATAACGAGCCCTGGCCGCCGCTTGACAAGTTCAAGCAGCTGCTCGCGCAGGGCGGCGGGGCGCACTGAGCGCCCGATGAAAACCTGAACAGGAGCGCGCCAGGCCGGGACGGAGCTCACTCCAATCTCGCCCTGACGGCTTCGCTCTTCAATTCTCTCAGCGCGTCCGCAGCGATCCAGCGCGCGCTCTTCGAGTCAATCTTCTGGATCTCCTTGGCGGCCCTGATCGCCTTGCCGTTGAGCCTCTTGTTCCGCTTCCCGATCTGCCTCAGCGCCCAGTTGACAGCCTTCCTGACGTAGTTCCGCTCATCCTCCGATTCGCGCGCGATGGCCTTCAGGAACCTCTCGAAGCGCGCATCGTCCGCCTTCTTGTCATGCACGGCCAGCGAGGCCATCAATGCGAACCCTGCCCGCTTGACGAACTCCTCCTCCCTGCCGCTCCATTCGGCGGCCTTCCCGTAGGCGAACGGAGTCCTGTCGAACAGCCTCATGCAGACCTGGTCGCACACGTCCCACGAGTCGAAGTCATTCGCCCATCTCTCCATCTGCCTCTCCGTAACCTTCGAGGGCTCGTCGATCATCGCAGCGAGTATCCTCCCTTCGTGCATCCCAGAACCCCAGAGCTTGAGCGCCAGGCCATGGTCCTTCCCGATCTTCTTGGCCATCGCCATCAGGTCGGGCGCGCAGATGCCGAGCGTCCCCTCGGGATTGATGCCGAACCTCGCCATGCCGGCGACGTTCTCAGGGTCGCCCATCTTCCTCAGTCTGGAAACGACCTCGTCAAGGTCCATCAGGCACTCCCCCGCGGCCGAAAAGCCTCAGACGACCTTGATCTCCTTCTCGCTCTCCCAGAGGCCGTGTATGTTGCAGAGCGACAGCGCGTAGAGCTTGCCGCTCTTCTTCGTCTTCATCGTGGCGACGACCTGGTGGTGCGTGTAGACCGGCCCGGTGTCCGGCCCCTCGGCGGCCTCGCCGTGCGCGGAGAACTGGAACTCCCCTACCTGTATCGCGAACTTCTCCCCGTCGGCGTGGAAGAACAGCTGTATCCAGCTTATGTGGTGCGCGGTCGTGTTCGGGTGCGCTATCTCCTTGCCGATGCTCACCTTGACGTCGAACATCGTGTCGGCCTTTACCTCCGACGCGCATTCGATCACCGGCACATGCTTCTCCTTCTTCCAATCCGCCCTTCCGATCCTGTCGTTGAGGTTTCCCATTGCGCTACTCCCCTGCTCGCCTTTCAGGCAGAACTCGTAGCGACCCGGAATAATTTAATCATTACCTCCGCCGCCGTCCGTCAGCAACGTCCAAATACCCCAGCGTACAGACTTATCATCATGCAGGGCGGGAAGACGTTGGCCTCCGAGCTGGAGTCGGCCAGGGACCTCCCGGACATATTCGAGCTGGTGAAGCTCGCGGTCAGGAGGAGCACGGGCATGGAGCGGGGAGGGCTCATGCTCGGCCTGGCGGACCTGGGCGGCGGGCCGGAGGGGCTCATAGGCGCGTTCTACCCAGTGGCCACGAACATAATAGTGATGAACAAGTCCCCCCTGCAGAGGATCAAGGAGACCGACCCGTCCCTCTACAAGCCCTACTCGTTCCACATCCTGCTCCACGAGTACCTGCACACGCTCGGCATAATCGACGAGGCGGCGACGCGCAGGAAGGCGTACGAGATCAGCGTCGAGCTTTTCGGCAAGGACCACGTCGTCACGAAGCTCGCGGACGACCTCTCCAAGTTCATCCCGAAGCTCGTCTACCCGATATACGGCTGGAAGCCGTCCGAGGAGTACCGCCTCGAGCTGGTGAGGGGCTTCGACCGCTCGAGCACGAGCGCCTACATCAGCTGAGCCCCGGCCGCCCGGTGCAAAAAGGAAATAGTCGCGAAGGCGATACCCTTCATTCGTGACCAGCATCCGAGACATACTGGAGGACTACCGCATAGAGCTGGAGATGAGGATGAGGCCCCAGCTCGACTCCATGATAAGGGGCTCGATAGTGCGCGCCCAGCTCCCGCAGGTCTGGCACTTCGTGACGGAGCTCGAAGAGACATCCTTCATTTTCGACAAGCAGGGCAACACCAAGGTCTCCCCCGGGAAGGCCCCCGACCCCGATGTCACCGTTGAGTGGAAGCACGAGTACCTTTCGTCCATCCTCCTCACAAGGACGCTCGAGGGCATACCCCCCGGAGAGGAGCCGAAGATCACCGTGCACAGCGTGAAAGGCAGGATCGGCTACGCGATGATGCGGAAGCACCTGCGCTTCCCATGATGCGAAAAGTCAGCCGACCTTGGTCCCGCAGTGCTTGCAGTAGTTCCCGTCCTCGAGTTTCTTGCCGCACCCAGGGCAGCGCATGATCATCTTCATCCTGAGGTCGAAGGCGCTCTTCGAGAAGTCCGGCGGAGGGGGCGGAAGCGGCTTCGCCATGGAAAGCGGCTTCTCCCTCTGCGGCTGGAGCTGCGGGGCCGGCCTCGCCGGAGGGGCCTGCGCCGCCGCCGGCCTGCCCAGTGGCTGCGTTGCTCGCGGAGCGGCCGCCTGTCCCGGTGTCGCTGGCTTGGTCACGCGCCTGTACTGCGAATGATGGGGGTGAGCCGCGGCGTCGGGCGCTTGCGCGGGCCTGGCCTGCGAAGGAGAAGTCGGAACAGTCGGCCTGCTCGGATTCATCGGCATCGCCGCCCTCTTCTGCGCCGGCGTCGCGGCAGGTGCAGGCGCCCTTGTCGCAGGGCTCGCGGGCTGAGATTTACGCTGATCTGTCGCAGCTCTCTGCGCCGGAGGCCTTAGCGGGGCGTCCTCAGCTCTCGCCGGCGATGGTGCCGCTGGAGGCCTGAGGGGAGGCTGGATAGGTGTGAATTGAACCTGTTGCGACTGGGGCTGCGGTTGCTGGGTCGGAGCAGCGGCGGGTCTTTGGTCGTCTTCTCCCTTTGTCTGCGGCTTTGCCCTCGCCAGCGGCAGGCTGCACCACTTGCAGCGCGTGGCCATGTCGAGGTTGATCGCCTTGCATTTAGGGCATATGACCGTCAACCCATTCACCGGCCGGGAATCAGCGAAGATGGCGATAATGATTGGCATATCTGAGCAATGATTGATGGGTGATTCCATCAGCGATCTTCTTTGGCAGTTTGCAGATGCCAAAACCCCGACCTTTTTCAGAACCCTCGAATTCAGGCCGAAACTTCATCCAAATGAGAAGATTATCGAGCCAGTCGCCTTTCTAATTTATTTATGAACTGGAAATCTTTATAGGACACCCCTCAATCATAATGAGATAGACTCCGATGGCCAAGCTAGATGAGCGCAAGGATTGTCCAAACTGCGGTCTCAGGTTGCCCGCCGCCTCCAAGAAATGCGAATTCTGCGGCTGGGATTTCGAGGAAGAGGAAGATTGGGCGATAGAGATAGATGCTCTGGAGAAAGAGCTACTGGCCAAAGGCCGCAAGACCGAGGAACCCCCAATCGACAAGATGATCGGCGCATCGATGAGGGACTCGACATCCGGGAAGCCCGAGGCCCCTGAGGAGCACGAGCCGGCCGGAGAACAGAGGCCCGGAGGAAGGCCGGCGGGGTCAGGCGAGCCTAGCTTTACTGGCCTGCAATGCCCGACCTGCGATGCCAACATTACGAAACAGGACAAATACTGCCCCAGCTGCGGGGCGGACCTCGAGGAGGAGGAGTATTGGGCATTAGAGATAGCGATGCTGGAGAAGGAGCTCCTGGCCAAAGGCCGGAAGATTGACGGAACCTCCCTCGACAGAATGATCGCATCGACCATAAGGAGCCCCGTCTCCGGGCAGCCAGAAGGCGCCGCTGAGCCCGAGCCGGAGCCGGCCTCAGAACCAGAGCCGGGCAGAGAGCCCCCGCCCGTCGGGGAGCCGGTGAGCCCAGCCGAAGCGGAAGATCTGATCGGCGGCCTGAAAAAAGCTAGCGATTCAGATCTGAAATGCCCCGCATGCGGAGGCAGCATCAGCTCAAAGGACGAAAGCTGCCCCAGCTGCGGGGCGGACCTCGAGGACGAGGAATGGGTGACCGAGATGGAGGCGATAGAGAAGGAACTCCTCTCCAGGCACAAGGAATTCGGAGAACTCCCCGTCGAAGAGGAGATCGAACCCGCTGTAGGGGCGGCAATGCCGGAAGAGCCGGAGGAGGCGCCAGAGGAGGAGCCCGAGGCCGAACCCACGCCCCCGGAACCAGCCCCCGAGACCATCGGGGTCGCAGAGGCCAGAGAACCGCCGGCCCCGGCCCGGAAGCCGAGATCCATATTCTATGGGGTCAAAGAGGGAATGCCGAAGCAGGCCGAAACGCCCCCGGCCCCGCCACGCGAGTTCCAGCCGCCCGCCCCCTCCAGGGAGATACCAAGGCCTCCTAGGCCCCCATGGGCGGCAGAGCCGAAAGGCGCCGGTCGACAAGCCCGCGGACGCGTGAACGGCGTAAGGCAGGGCATGGTCAACGGCACGAAGCGGGGGATGGTGAACGGAACCAGGCAGGGCATGGTCAACGGCACAAGACAAGGCATGGTCAACGGCACGAAGCGGGGAAAAGTGAACGGAATAGGGGCGGGTAAGGTCAATGGATTGAAAGGCCCCGCGCAGATCGGCGAACAAAAGCGGTCCCGTTTCTTCGGCGGAGCGGGCGGGATGTTCTCCGGCAGGCGCCTCATGGTGATCCTGATAGTCGCAATATTGGTGGTCTCTGGCATTTTCACCTTTTACTCATTCAAATCGAAGAAAGAGGGCATAAAGATAGACGGGGATTTTTCGGACTGGGCGGCGATCCCTTCCTACAGCTTCTCGGTCCTGATCCCCGGAGAGGTCGAAGGGATAGCCGAGGGCAAGATATCCTACTCGCAGCAGCCCTCGATAAGCAAGCTCTATCTATACGCCCACCTGGAGAGTGACCTCTTCGCCGGGAACGCCGTCTCGGCAATGTACGCATTCATCGACGCCGATGCAGACTCGGCGACCGGCTACAGCGCCGACAGTCTCCTCGGCGCGGACATTATGGTCCTCCTCTCCGGATGGAACGGCACGATCGGGGAAGCGGCAAGGTTCCTCTACAATTCCACGCAGGATCAGGATGACTGGAACTCCTGGCAGACGCAATCCGGATTCTCATATAGGATAGCCGGGAGGGAGGTCGAGATGTCGGTCAACGTCGAGTCGACCGCCCCGCTCGCTCAGATGGTGACAAGCATCGGCGGCGAGGAGCATCGGAGCCCGATAATGTCGCAGAGCGGGACTATACTTGCGAGGCAGGAACCAATCATGAGCGGCTCCCTCGCGACGTCGGCGTCCCCCTCGGTCATGAGGGTCCGCGTCGCCGCAATGGGCATCGCGGCAGGAAGCATCACTATGCAGACATCGCTGGTCAACGCCACCGGCCAGTCGACGCCAGCGGCCGATATGGTCGTGAACCAGTCCGCCTGGACCACGGCGGAATTCACCGCGGACATCTCGGCCCTTTCCCAGGGCGACGGCTTCAGCTATTCCTTCCGCGGGACGGCCAGCGGATTCCAGGTAGAGGTCGATGTCACCGGTGAGCCGAGCTCCGGATACTATATGCAATACCCGACGGACATCGTGGTCGACGGCCTTTTCGCCGACTGGGATGCGAGGAAGTCGGCGGATTCAGACCCGGCACTGGTCGAAAACCCGCGCATCGACATAATAGAATACGGCGCCGCAACTCAGGGCGGCAGCTATTTCATGTACACTGGGACGGCAGGCAAGCTTTTCGAAGGGGCCGATGTGCCGGAGCAGAGGAGCAAGCCGAGCCATGGGCATGGAGGCGGCTCGACGGTGAAGATCAGGAAGACCGGCGAGGACCTGCTCCAGGCGTTCATAGACAGGGACCCGTCCGCCAACCTGGGCAAAGTCGTCTGGGCCTATGGCGATCACATAGAGGCGGACATACTGATCGAGATATCGGGCAGGGACGGCGCGGTCACATCGACCTCCGTCAGCTCCTGGTCGGCCGCCTCCAACGGTTGGGTGCTGGAGGCGGCAGTCGAAGCCACGGGCGTCGGCACGAACGGCGTGGAGTTCTCTGTCAACAAATTGCTGCTCGGGGACCTCTCTGCATCGGAGACATTCTTCTTCACGACGGACTGGAAGGCGGAGTCCGACAACTGCCTGCTGAACGGCACCCTCACCGATCCATGGGCCATAAGGAACACGACCACATCCGCCGCGAGCTACCATTCGAACGACGGCATATCCTGGGCAGACGCCGGTTCGGTCCAGCTCGCGCCGGGGGACAGCGTCGTCGCCATGGCCCACTCGCTCGACAGGAGCTATGTGTTCGCCGTCACCAACACAGGAAGGGTTTACGACTGGGAAGTGAACGCCGACAATTCATGGGGCCCGGATGTGACAGGCCCGTGCAATTCGACGGAGGTCGTCGGCATGGCCCCGAACTCTGCGTCCGGCGAAGGGGGATGCCTGATGCTCGGCGCCAACGGATGGACATGGTCCACAGCGGCGATCGGCGGCGCGAGGGGCTGGACAAACGGCACGAAGGTCGCGCAGGGCGCTTCCGATTTCAAGGACGTCTGCTACAACTCGACCGGAGGCAGGTATTGGGCGATCCGCTCCGGCGTTGACACACTGGCATACTACATGGAACCCGGTCAGCAATGGAATGCGACCGGCACGACCGGCTCTG